>Ga0208270_100045_pt1 | contig 94429 bp, 91 predicted proteins | sample LakWasM109_LOW13_2_FD_183925 | JGI IMG/M metagenome (GOLD analysis project Ga0208270, IMG submission 183925) | Freshwater sediment methanotrophic microbial communities from Lake Washington under simulated oxygen tension - Sediment Metagenome... | ecosystem: Environmental > Aquatic > Freshwater >...
GTAAAGTGTTGGTTTGGAATAGATTGGTATTTAAGCCTTTTTGACTAAACAACAATTTCCCTAAAATATCAAACACTTCTACTTGTGCCATTGGTGTAGCCGAACAGATTACCTGTAACTGATGGCCTGTGCTTATAATTTTCACATCATCTTTGACAAGCGGTGGATTCGTTACATTAAACGCCTCATCAGTAAACCGTAATTCAAAACGATTTTCAAAAGTACCTGCTGTTGTTACAAAAGTATAGGCAGCAGCTTTTAAATCCTGTACTATATTAGTGGTTTTATCCAGTAAATATATATTTTGAGTATCGAAAAGCCCATCGAAATTGTCTAGATTAATGCTCAACTCCCCATTCACTGTTGTGCTGTATGCAATTGGAATACTATCGGTCTCTGAAAAAGGCAGGCTTTTTCCCTGAATCGATAAATCATGGGTGCCCACCTTCGTATAAATACTTACGGGACTACCCACCTGTATCATTTTACTGTCAAACACAGAATCGAAATCATTAGTTGCCCCTTCCACATATCCTATCAACATTTGATTGTAAGCACCATCAGCACTGTTTAAGGATAACCAAATGCGATGTCTTTCCAAACCTTCAGAAATAGTGGTGGCAGTAGCCGAAGCGTGTCCGTTTTTGAAAAACTGGGTATTGTTTCCTGCTAAACGGGCAGCGTTAGTAAACGTTGCTGAATAAGTTCCGTTCGCTAAACTGGTATTGGCCTCAATAAAAAAACCCTGGCCAGCAGCTACTTTGCCTGTTGGCACAGCCCCTCCGGATGGTGCAGCTATCCCCGTTCCTACCATTCCGGTAAGATTGTATTTGGCATAATCATTTATGGTATACTGATTACTGGTAATAGGTGTAGTATGGGTCCAAAAATAAGCTGTCCCGGTCATAACTGCCGTGTTTGCCGTAATAAACACATCAATGTCTATTGCAGAGGGATAAGGATTTCCAATCAGGTTGTAACTTGGTACGGCAGTTTTGATGACCGGTACATTAATGACTCCGTTATTTGGAACACCCGTAAAAATGGTTTCTACTATCTGGGTTGGACTATAGGTCAGATTGCCTGGCGCTCTTCCCAGATAACCAATCCCTGGTGTCATGACAGTCGCCCCGGTTTGATATACATAGGTGTTCCCCGATGTATTGAAGCTGTAAAATAATGAATTGGTCGCCAACTGGCTCAATGTAGCCGCTGCCACCGGAGATGACCAATAAGTATAGTCGTATTGTCTTAAAGCTGTAGTTTTTCTTTTATAGCTAATATTTCCGGTATTTACAGAAGCATCATTGGTCTGCAACAAACTGGCTCCATCTTCGAAAGTTAAGGAACCACCACCACTAACAGCAACAGCATTGACTATGGTTAAGGTATGCCCTGAATTCATAGTTACCGCAACTCCTGGATTAATCTCTAGAGAACAAGCGGTTATATCGCCTGTTGAGGAATAGGTTCCTGCAAACACTGCTATCTGACTACTTGTTGGAGGTAATCCTGTTGACCATGAGGTTCCGTTCCAGATATCGGTTGGCTGGCCAGTAATGGTTACGCTTGCTGCCGGTGAAATACAACCGGAAGAATTTTTAGCGGTTACACTATAGGTACCACTGGCAACACCACTAAAAATACCAGTTGTATTGGTATAAGTCAACCCATTAATGCTATACGTCATTCCGGCTCCCGTTGGCGAAGTAATCGTAATTGTCCCTGTCGCCAGAGTACAAGTTGGCTGTGTAAGCGTAGTCACAGGTGTAGCGGTTGCCAAACCCGAGTTAACCACCACTGTTATTTCAGCAATCACAACCGGATTTCCGGGAAGAGAAGATTTCATTTTTACCTGATAAGTGTAGGAACCCGCACTGGCAGGTGCGGTTAAACTATAACTTGGACTAGCCAAATAGGTTGTTCCGCCACCGGGTAATCCGCTTCCTAAAAACGAATAAGTATAAGTGCCATTTGGCGGTGGTGTAGCAAAAAGATTTAAAGTGTTACCGGTACAAACAGGTGAATTGGAAGTTAAGCTGCCTGTTCCTCCAAAGTTCATCAGGTCATAAAAGCTAAAATCGGCCCCTGCCCCTCCGTTACAGCTTGCCAGTAAATTGGTGCCGATGTAAATACGTTCCGATGCATTACAAGAACCTCCAACGAGAGATCCTCCCGGATTGATGATCATTGACGAACCATCGCCAAGAGTAAGCCTATTATTGCCTGGGGGTAAAATCAAGGGAAGCATTGTTTCTGACTACAAGCTGAATTGCCCCAAGGCAACTTAGGTTTAAATCAGAATCCATATAAATACTTGATGCTGAGGTGCCATCCCCAACATAAATTATGCTACAGCCACTAAACGAACTACAGGTTAAGGAGCTGGCATTTACGGGTGTTCCGGTAATAGTACATTGGGCATTTAAGTCTAATGAGAATACCAAAACCGCTACTAATAATAGTAAAAATGGTTTCATGATATATCTTTTTTTGAGTAGGCCGAGTACCGAGTAGAAGTATGGTACTATAAATATATGCTATAATCGGAGCTCTGAAAAAAATAGTCGGTGAAGTACCAAAAACAACTTTTAACTACACAAGAAGACGAATCAATTATTAGAATGCTGGCTTGGAAATGAATTAAACAAAAAAAAGCAGCTGTTTGCTCATGCCTACCAATTGTATGGCTTGAAATTTATCAGAGTCTGTAATGAATGTATTCCCTCTTTTGCTTAAGGTTTTTTCGTTCAAAGTTTTTGGTATATTTGTGTTAATCAGTACAAAATCATAACAGCTTCTACAAACTCCGGAACGTTATGCAACCTAATAAATCAGAAATATGAAAACAAAACTACTCTTTTTCTTATTCTTCATAGCTTTTATGTTTAGCGCCTTTGGGCAAAATAATCCGGTAGAGAATTTAACTTTTTCACAATCCTATGAATATCCAAATAATTTTTTTGAATTGAATTGGGAAGAACCGGCACAGCCTCACAATGAATTATTAGGATATAATATTTACCGTAACGATGAATTGTTCAGATTTCAAACAGAAACCACTTTGTATAATTTAAACACCCCTTTATATGGTTTTGTTTCGAATTGTGGTGTGAATTTTTTAGCCTTAGACAATCAAAGTCAGCCTTATGTAAATGGTTTTGATATTCACGTTACAGCAGTTTATAATCCAGATCAAATAGAATCCAATTATTTGCAAACGGTTCATTGTTATGGCGCTTTATTGACTACTACTAATTATAGTCGTGAAAAAGCGATACTATTTCCAAATCCGACCAACGGATTATTGAATATTGGAAACATAAATTTGGAAAAAATTATTATTTATGATATTTCAGGAAAAGCAATAAGGGAGTTGCTGCCTGAATCGCAAATTGATTTAAGCAACATTTCAAAGGGACTTTACATTATAAAACTATTTTCTGAACGAGAAATTATTATAGACAAAATACTAATTGAATAAATTACATCGAATAACAGTAGTCTATAGTATCCATAATATATGAACATACAAGAACAAATCAAAGAGTATATTACTGGTCAACCTGAACCAAAACGCAGTGATATGCAAGAGTTGCACCGCATCATTCTGAAAATAATGCCGGAATGTAAATTGTGGTTTCTGGATGGCAAAAACAGTGAAAATAAAATTGTTTCTAATCCTAATATTGGATATGGATTTTACACCATAAAATATGCTGACGGAAAAACCAGAGCGTTTTATCAAATTGGTTTGAGTGCAAACAAAACCGGAATTTCTATCTATATCCTTGGTATCGATGATAAGACATACTTAGCCAAAACGTATGGAAAAGAAATAGGTAAAGCTAGCGTGACCGGATATTGCATTAAGTTCAAAACGCTAAAAGATATAAACATTGAAATACTTGAAGCTGCCATCCGATACGGATTGGCGATGTAGAATTAATAAGTTGAACTATCAATATTAAGATATTCATAAAAAGTGAAACCTAAATTGTACTTGTAGAATAACACTTTAAATGAGCATAAAATTTTAAACCAATTTGAATATGATGCTAAAAAAATATTCCGTTCTACTGGGAATGTGTATGTCAGTATTGCTGCTACTAATTGCTACGATGGTATATCCCGGAGGTTCAATGTTTGACAAAAATTCGGTTGGTTTTGAGTGGTCGAAAAACTTTATCAGTAATCTCTTCGGAGCCAAAGCTGTCAATGGATTAGACAATCCGGCCAGAATTTGGGCTATTGGAGGAATGTTTTTTCTTTCTGCCAGTCTTGCGGTATTTTTCATTAATTTTTCCAAAAAAATACCGGCAAAAGGAGCTGCAAAAGTGGTAAAATATTTAGGTGGTGGTGGCATGCTGTTCACTTTTTTAATTGCAACCCCTCTGCATGACATAATGGTCACAATGGCTAGTACACTGTTTCTTTTAGGTCTGTTTTATATTACTGTTTTTGTTTTCAAGTCAAAGTTGCATTTTTTCAAATTCCTATGTGTAGTTTGTCTGCTTCTTTTTTACAGTAGTCTATACATATTCGGCATCCGTGATTATATAGAGTATCTACCAATACTGCAGAAAATTACCTTTTCCAGTGTCATAATTTTAGTTGTAGGATTGGAGTATTTTACCCAAAAAGAAGATTTTCAACACATCAAAGTGGGCAAGCAAAAGAAGAGTAATTAAACAACAAACCCATATTAATTATTTTAAGTAAACCATGAATCCAAAAATAAGATCAATTCGCCCCTTTATTGGAGCAAAAAACTTTGCAGTTTCCAGAAATTTTTACCGTGACTTAGGTTTTGAAGAAATCATTTTGACCAACAACATGTCATATTTTAAAATGCAGGAAGTTGGCTTTTATTTGCAAGATGCTTATGTCAAAGATTGGATAGATAATTCAATGGTTTTTGTAGAAGTAGACGATGTAGAAGAGTTCTGGAGAAAGATTACCACTTTAAATTTAACCGCCAAATATGAGAATGTTAAAGTGGTTCCCATCAAAAACTATGATTGGGGGAAAGAATGTTTCGTACACGATCCGGCCGGAATCTTATGGCACTTTGGCGAATTCTTTTAAGCATATTACTTAATTTTGTTAGCAACTCACAAGTAACATATTATGAACATAGAAAATAAAAAAGCGTTGTCAACTGAAGAAACAAAAATACTATTCAGCATTTTAAAGGACCGCTTTGAAAAAAACAGGAACCGCCATAATGATGTTGAATGGCCTAAAGTATTGGCGAAATTGGAAATGGCTAATGAAAAACTTTGGTCGCTCAATGAAATGGAAAAAACCGGTGGTGAGCCCGATGTAATTGGGTATGATAAAAAAACGGGAGAATACATTTTTTATGACTGTTCTGCCGAAAGTCCCAAAGGTCGAAGAAGTGCCTGTTACGATCGTCAAGCGTTAGAGTCAAGAAAAGAGCATAAACCTGCGACTAGCGTGATGGATATGGCTGCAACAATGGGCATCGAAATTTTAAACGAAGTAGAATATCGCGACTTGCAACAATACGGAAATTTTGACACTAAAACATCGAGTTGGCTAAAGACACCGCCTGAAATTAGAAAACTTGGTGGTGCTATCTTTGGAGACTGGCGGTACAACCATGTATTCATTTATCACAACGGAGCCGATTCCTACTATGCGGCCAGAGGATTCCGTGGCTCCCTGCGAGTGTGATTTTACTAAGTACTTACCTTAAAATAATGTTCTAAAACCGCTGCCAATCGTATGCCGGCATCTAGCAATTGTGATTTGATAATCGGATAAGCCTCATCAATATAATTGGGATTTACTTTATTGTCATGAACATCGTAAGCATTCTTAAGATATCCTCTGGATTGTTTTGCCCATCCAATGATATCTATTTTTTTTACGGCTTCTAATTCTTCTGACGTATACTTTTTGCTGTTTAAAACATCAGTCAATGATGTTCCTTCAAACTCTATAATACCTGAATCCCATGTAGCATGAAGATTAGAACCATAACTACTCATAAAGTTTAGCTGCACTGTATTGCCTCCTTTATCTGATGGATAACCAATGTGAAGCGGCTGATGCAAATCGCCTATAAGATGAAATAAAAATAAGATGCGTCTTTTCACATCGTCATGGGATAACGTTTGTTTGTGGTCAAGATCTTTGAGAGTTTGGTTCAATACTGTAACTATGTTCTCTCCTACCGGCATTTCTTTGGACCCTTTTTCAAGGTCTAAATAATGATAAGGCTTCATATAATCATTGGCATGATCGCTTTTAATGGCATCCATCCAGTTGGCAGCATCTTCAATGCTCATGCCATCGAGATAGTCCATCACATTTTTTTTAGTAGCTTCATCCATGTAATGGAAGGCCACTTCGGCTACAAGAGCATGCCCTTTATTTCCCCATGCAAAAGAAGTATTAGAACTAATAAATAAAGCAATGGTCAGTGCCATTGTAATGAGTGGACGTTTCATAAGTGGTATTTTAATGAGCCAAATATATTTTAATATTGTTTCACTAGCATCAAGGATATGTTAAAAAACATAAAATGCTTTGTAAACGCCATTTTAATCCTAAAAACATGAAAGATTTTTTTGCTAAAGTAGTTTTGTGATTGGTGGTTTATTGATAAATTTACGGCAGTTGCACAGCAGCAGTTAAATCCAAACAATAATTCCATCTCAATTCGTTTACATGAAAACCAATGCACTTCTTTTGATTGTCATCATTACCATTTTATCGGTAAGTTGTAACAAGACTAATGACATCAAAACAATAACCGGAAAACATTACCAGCTCAGAAAAGCACCTAATCAGAAAGCAGTATTGATATTATTTCCAAGCTATCCGGGAGATATTGAAGACACTCAAAAAGAAGCCGTTTTTTTAAAAGATATTGAGCAGGAAGGAATTACAACTTTACTTCTAGACATTAACCAAAAATTATATTTAAGAGAAAATAAAAAGCAAGAATATGCCAAGTTACTCAACACCATTTTGAATCAAAACAAAGTACTGAAACAAAATGTTTTCATTGGCGGGTTTTCAAGTGGTGGCAACCTGGCCGCAGTTTTGTGTGATTATTTACTAAAAACCAAAGACCAACTCCAACCCAAAGGAATGTTTGCCGTTGACTCCCCTATTGACTTGGAACGATTATATAAAACGGCCAAGAAAAGCGTTGTCGAAAATGTCGATAAGGCGGCTTATAATGAGGGATTGTTTCTAGGCGAACTATTAGAAACCGAATTAGGAAACCCTCAAAAAGATTTGACAAAATACAAAGAATTTTCCCCTTACTTAGTTTCTACCAACAGCACCAATAACATTGCTGCCCTGAAAGATATCAAGGTTAGGTTCTACACAGAACCCGATTTAGCATGGCAGAAAAAAAACAAAAACCGGAACTACGAAGATCTCAGCGCTTACAGTTTAGACAAAGCCATTCAAGCATTAAAAACTTTGGGGAGTAAAAAAGCCGAGTTTATCACCACCAAAGAAAGAGGCTTCAGAGCCAACGGCGAAAGACATCCACATTCCTGGAATATCGTAGAAAGAGATGGTTTACTAAAATGGATGCTGCACTAAACTGTTAAGAAATTGCCGGTATGTGAGATTCTTTTGCCTAAATCACAGCAGTATTCAACAGAATAGTTAATATCGATTATTTATAATCATTTTTGACTACTTTTGCTTCAAATACCACTTATGATGAGGCAAAGAAATATTCTTGCTGTAGCTTTTATGGCTATTAGTTTCTCGTTGACTTATGGTCAGCAAACAATTAAAGAAAACGACTATACCATCGTTTATAACAAGTCCAATATTGCACTGCAATTTAATCAGCAAAATGCTGTTATCGTATCGGCGATTGATGTAACTAAAAAAACTCCTGTATCACTTCACAAAGAAGGAACCGGTTACATACTAGACAATCTTACCCCGGCCGAGATAATCAAAATAGACTACCAAGTAACCACTCAAAAAAGCAGTACCGCCAAAAGCGCTTATCTTGCTGTTCCTTCGGCTTCATCAGGAACCATTAATGTGTATTTCAATCATCCGGTTGATACCAGTTATGCTCAAATACAAGCGGCAACCAACTTAGGAAATACAGTCGACGATTTGTTAATTAGTTACATCAATGCCTGTCAAAGCACATTAGATATTGCTATTTATAATTCATCTTCTCCAACAGCCACCACAGGAATTGCCGGAGCTATCAATGCCGCTTATAACAGAGGCGTACAGGTTAGGGTTATTTATGACGGAAGTACCGGAGGCAATATGATTGGATTGCTAAATGTGAATATCCCAAAAGTAGCCAGTCCTGTTAGTTCAAGTTACGGAATAATGCACAATAAGTTTGTCATTTTTGATGCCAATAGCAGTGACCCCAACAAACCTTATGTATGGACAGGCTCCACCAACTGGACGGTATCGCAGATTGATGGTCCTGACAGAAATAGTGTCATAATGATTCAAGATCAAGCCCTAGCTCAGGGATATAAAATTGAATTCGAAGAAATGTGGGGAAGTAATACAATGACCCCGGATGCCGTGGTATCCAAATTTGGACCTTATAAAACCGACAACACACCACATACCTATATCATTGGAGGTAAAACCATTAACAGTTATTTCAGTCCAAGTGACAATACCAACACTAAAATTATTGCCACTATCAATACTGCCAATACCGACATTGATGTGGCAACCATGCTCATTACCCGAAGTGATATCAGCAATGCGCTGATTATGAAATATAATAGTGGATTAACCAATGTAAACGTAGTGGTAGATAGCCAAAACCCTTCCGGAAATCAAATTACTACTCTCCAATCATCGTTATTAGCAAATCATGCTGTGGTCTATACCAACAGTGGTATTTTGCATCACAAATTTATGGTCGTTGATAATTTCAACAGCGCTTCTGATCCTTTAGTCCTTTTAGGTTCGCACAACTGGAGCAGCTCTGCTGAAAACAAAAATGATGAAAACACCTTAATTGTTCACGATTTAAATATTGCCAATCAATACTATCAGGCCTTTGCCTATTTATACCAAGATGCCGGTGGCGTAATTATGTTAGCCAATCCTGAATTTACTACAACTGAATTTGCGCTTTATCCTAATCCGACTACCGGAATTGTGACTCTAGAGGCGAATGCTACGGCTTTAAATGATGTTTCTGTTACCGTTTATGATGCTTTGGGTAAAAGCGTATTTACCAATCAATACACTACTTTGTTACACGAAGACATTTCCATCAGCAATCAAGCTGCCGGACTTTATTTTGTGAACATTCGAAGCAACGGCAAAAGCTGGAGTTACAAAGTCGTGAAAAACTAAATCTTACTTTGTTCCGTTTTAATCGAGTTTACTTTGGACTGGCTGTAGCGCTATTTTTTATCGAAGTTGCGATAGCCCTATTTGTACACGATAAAATCGTAAGGCCTTATATTGGCGATGTTTTAGTAGTAATACTGATTTACTGTTTTGTAAAATCCTTTTTGAATTTGCCGGTAATGACAACAGCTGTTTGTGTCTTGCTGTTTTCCTATACTATTGAAATTCTTCAGTACTTCAATTTAGTTCAAAAACTGGGATTAGAGCACAACAAACTGGCTCGAATCGTAATCGGAAGTTCCTTTGGCTGGGAAGATTTTTTAGCTTATACTATCGGAATTTTAATCGTGATTTTTGTAGAAATAATCGTCGCTAAGAAACAATTACAATAATCCATTATACTTTCTTACGAACCATTCGGTGGTCAGGGAAAGCGCTATTAAAATAAGTAACCAAATCCAATCAATCAAAGGCGATTTTTTGACAATGGTTTTTTGAACGGCTTTATAGCTTTCGTCTGCCAAGAGTTGCTTTATCAAACTATCAACTTGATTAGGAAGAAAGGCTTTGCCCTGCGTTTGAGTCGCTAACTGATTCAACTTATTCCAATCCGGATTGACAAATTGCTTTTCGATATCAAAATCCAATACTTCAAAACTACTGCTGTACGCAGAATTAGAATTCAATTCTTTTACGGTAAACGTATAATTCCCGGCAGCTAATCCATCTAAATTGGCTTGAAAAGCATTGGTGGCTCTAAGCAAATCATAGTTTTTAACCTGCTTCGTTTTTGTATTGGTCACTGCAATAGTCAATCTTGCTCTTTCATCCAATTCATAATTTTTATTGAAATACTGTGCCGTGATTTCTATTCCTTCTCCCGAATTATAAAAGCGCTCATGATTCACCACCAAAGACTTTCTGGCATTATTCGAAGCTAAATACTGAATGATTTTATCTAAGAAAATATCAAAATCCGTAAAGCTCTTTTTGCTCACATAATTCTCGGCACGCCATTTCCAGATGTTCTCCCCGAAAAGAAATGCACTTCGAATTCCTTGATTTTCGGTAAACGCCAATAAAGGTTGATTGGTGGCTATGTTGTGAATTGTAGATGAAAGCAAAGTATTTACATTGCCTTTAGCCGTAATGGTTCCAAATGAATTTTCCAATGGAGGAAACTGTTCAAATCCAATATTATCCAAAGCAAAAAGATTGAACTGACTGTCAAACGAGGCCAAATAATCTTCTTTCTGGCCGCTCATTTTAAACGAAAAGCTGCTCTGATTTTGATTCAAAAAATAGAAATCAGTATCGTTTCCGGTAATAATCCAAGTGTTGATTTTGGCATTGGCATTTTGTTCAAAGATACTTTTGAATTCAGCCGTTGGCTGGTATAAAATCAAAACATTATAATTTGTTAACGATTTGATTTCATTAGGTTTAAGAATAGTTACTTTGCGTTGTGCATTAGTTTCGATAGCGCGCTTTATAGCACCCAAATCAGGATGGGGAAAAGCTGAAATCAAAGCCACTTCTGTCTTTTGATCAATCACTTCCACCGCAAAATTCTTAGTGTTGTTATAGGTATTCTTTTCCTGTTCTTTTGAAGTTATTGTCGCTTTTAGAATTTGTAAACCTACTTTGTCTGCAGGCAGCAAAACATTGAGCGTGGCTGATTTTTTTGTGGGCGAAAAAGCCACTGTTTGTTCGTTCAATAAGGTATTACCTTGTGAAATTTTAAAGGTAGCATTGATGGTTTTCGTTCCTGAATAATTCAAAAAGACCTCTACCGGAAATTTATTTTTGTGAAACGCATATTTGTTGACATTCAATTGTGCCACTTTCAAATCTAAATAAGTGGTGGTATCACCAACAGCTATTGGATAAACCTTATTCTCCGGATTGAAGCCAAACACGTAATCCTCACCCGAAGTTTGATTCCCATCCGAAATCAAAACCGTTGGAAAATGTTGGTTTTTGTAAATATTCTTCAGATTCTTGGCCACAGCATCCACATTAGATTGTTTCCCTTTAAAATCAATCGTATCCGAAGGCAAAAAGTCCTGGTCAAACTGATAGGTTTGTACATCAAACTTATCGGCTAAAGCAGAATTGTCTTTTAATTTATCAAACACTTCCATCGCCGACTTATCCGCTTTCAAATCTTTTATCGAAGCCGAATTATCAATAACAATAGGTAATGGTGTCTTAATCGTCTCAATCGTTTTTCGGGAAATTATCGGATTGATTAGCAATATCAACAATCCAAAAACCGTAAAGAAACGCAAAAAAGCCAAAAGCAAAGTGACTTTCGACTTGCTTTTGGCTTTATAAAAATACTGATAAAACGATATGGCAAACGCTATTCCTAAAGATAGCAATAGTAACAAAATAGTGTTTGTACTCATTATCGGTTTATTCGAAGATTAAAATTTAAATTGGCAATTAGGTTAGCATTCCGCCACAAACGTTCAACACTTGCCCGGAAACATAAGCACTCATATCCGAAGCAAAGAACAAGCAGGCATTGGCCACATCTTCGGGAGTCCCGCCGCGTTTTAACGGAATAGAATCTCTCCAGCCTTGTACTACGTCTTCGTTCAATTTGGCGGTCATTTCGGTTTCGATAAATCCGGGAGCAATTGCGTTACAACGAATGTTTCTCGAACCTAACTCTAAGGCTACTGATTTGGTAAACCCAATCATACCGGCTTTAGAAGCAGCGTAATTGGCTTGTCCGGCATTACCTTTTACTCCCACAACTGAACTCATATTCACGATAGAACCTTTGCGGTTTTTCAACATGATTTTCTGAACGGCTTTGGTCATATTGAATACCGATTTCAAATTGATTTCGATTACTTTGTCAAAATCCTCTTCGCTCATACGCATTAAAAGATTGTCTTTGGTGATTCCGGCATTGTTGATTAATACGTCTACATTCCCGAATTCTGCCATAACATCATCAACCAGTTTTTGGGCTTCGTTGAAATCGGCTGCATTTGATTTATATCCTTTGGCTTTGATTCCCATTGCCGATAATTCGTTTTCCAGAACCAAGGCACTTTCGGCTGATGAACTATAGGTAAAGGCTACATTCGCACCATGTTGGGCAAAAACTTTAGCAATTCCGCTTCCTATTCCTCTACTCGCGCCTGTGATGATGGCTACTTTTCCTTCTAATAATTTCATTGTGATAAAAGTTAGTTTTGATAATTTTAATGAAAGGTCAAATATAGAATAATTTATACTTAGGAAAAAATATCATTTGTATTTAAACCTTTAGTATTATTGCTTGTCGAAAAGTACTGACCAACCAAAAGATGATTAACCAAACCCACTTTGAAAAACTATATCAGGAGTACCGTGTACTCGTGTTCAATGTGGCGTTGAATTATCTGCAGAACCTTGAAGATGCTGAGGAAATTACTCAGGATGTGTTTGTCAAAGTGTATCATTCGTTGGAAAATTTCAATCAGAAATCATCATTTAAAACCTGGATTTATCGCATTACTATCAATCAGTGTTTGGATTTTGTAAAGAAAAAAAACAGTCAGAAACGCTTTTTTATTTTTGGCAAAAAGAGTCAAAATGAACAGGAATATCTCAACACTGCCACCTTTGAACATCCCGGGATTTTGATGGAAAAGCAGGAAGAGGCTAAAATTCTTTTTGAAGTCATTAATACGCTTACCGAAAATCAAAAGACAGCTTTCCTCCTATCCAAATTGGATGGTTTGAGCAATCCGGAAATTGCCGAGATTATGCAACTCAGCGTCTCTTCTATCGAATCCTTGATATTCAGAGCTAAAACAGCACTTCAGGAAAAATTAGCCGAAAAATTTAAAAACTATCGCAAGAAATAAAAATAACCGTCGTCTAAGTAATTATGGAAAGAGAACATTGGATACAAAATGTAATGAGCAGCACTAACGGTATAACGCCAGTTAAACCGAGTGACACTTTATTGTCCAAAATTCAGCAAAAGATAAACCAACAAAACAAGGTTTCTCCAAAAACCGTCTGGCTGGCAGCCGCTTCTATCGCCGTTTTAATAGTTTTAAACATTACCGTTTTAAAAACTAAAGACAAAACCAAAATAGAGACCACTACCGCTTATCAGGAAATGACCGGAAACCAAAGCAATCAGCTATATTAATAATGGAAAAGACAAAACTATTAACGATTTCAGTAATTGGATTATTGTTGCTCAACTTTGCGACTTTGGGGTTTTTATTTTTGAATGGTTCCAAAGAACATCATCCACCTCATGAAGGCCAAAAGCCAAGAGAAATCATCATCGATAAATTGCATTTTGATGCTAATCAACAAAAGGAATATGACAAAATAATCCAATGGCATCACGGAGAAATTGAGAGACTTGACGGAAACATTCGACAAACTAAAAATGAATTGTATGCCCAGTTATCAAAACCGGAAGTCAATGCTAAAACCAAAGACAGTTTGATTGCAGTTTTAAATTCGTATCAAAAGCAAATTGAGCAAACCCATTTCAAGCATTTTGAAGACATCAAAAAACTGTGTCACCAAGATCAAATCGATGATTTCAATGCGCTGACAGAGGAATTGGGAAGAATCTTTGCGCCAAACAAACCACCGAGACCAAGACATGATTAAAAACGGAATTGTTGTTGCCTTACTTTTTTTGGCTTGTTTTAAGAGCAATTCTCAAATCAAAACCGATTCGTTGAGCCTTACTTTTAAAGTAAAATTCAACCAGCTTCCGGCAGCATTCGGCAAACCGTTCATCACCTCAAATAAAGATACCATAGTGTTGGAAACGTTTCGCTGTTATATTTCTAACATTGAAATTCAGTATGCTGATCAATCGGTTTTCAAACAAAACAACAGCTATCATCTACTCGATTTGGAAAACCCCAATTCCTTAGTGATACCGATAACAACCAAAAGCGACAAAGTCATCCGTAAAGTTACATTCAACATTGGCATTGATAGTATTACCAATACTTCAGGAGCTTTGAGTGGTGATTTGGATCCTGTGAAAGGCATGTATTGGGCTTGGCAGAGCGGCTACATCAACATGAAAATGGAAGGCAAAAGTTCGAGCTGCAAAACCCGGAAAAACGAATTTCAGTTTCACATTGGCGGCTATCTTCAGCCCTATTATGCGATGCGAAAAATGGAATTCCTTTATGATAAAAAAACAACACAGCTTAACATTGCCATCGACCTGAATGATTTTTTCACCAACATAAAACTATCCGAAACCAATAGCATCATGATTCCCGGAAAACAAGCGATGCAATTAGCCAATTATAGTACCCAAATGTTTCATTTAGAATGAAAACCTACTGGAAATACTATTTCATATTGGCATTGATTATGCTGGTTTGTTTGGCTTTTTCCAACCAATTTACGACGCCTATTTATCTTGAGGTTCCAAAGAATTGGCCAAAACCGCATTACGATTTTTCCAAAAATCCATTAACCGAAGAAGGATTTCAGTTGGGCCGAAATTTATTCTACGACCCCATAATATCAAGAGACAATACGATTTCCTGCGCCAGTTGCCATTTGCAGCAAACCGGATTCACACATGTAGACCACGATTTAAGCCACGGCATTGAAGGAAGAATTGGCACCCGGAATTCGTTGGCCTTAGTCAATTTGGCCTGGAGCAAAGATTTTATGTGGGATGGCGGAGTGAACAACCTCGAAATGCAACCCATCAATCCCATCACAAATCCTTTGGAAATGGATGAAAAATTAGAGCATGTAGTGGCGAAACTCCAACGAAGCGAAAAATACAAAGCCTTATTTACTAGCGCTTTTGGCGATGAGAAAGTCACCAGTCAGCGCCTTTTAAAGGCTTTAGCGCAATTTACCGTGATGTTAAAATCATCCAATTCGAAGTATGATAAAGTGATGCGCAAAGAAGCTGTTTTTACAAAAGAGGAGCAAAACGGGTACGAATTATTCAAAGCCAATTGCGCTTCCTGCCATACCGAACCATTATTTTCCAGCGATAAATTTGAAAACAACGGTTTAAAACCGGATGCAGTTTTGAAAGATGGCGGAAGAATAAAAATCACAAAAAACAACAAAGATTCTCTGCGATTTAAAGTGCCTACCTTAAGAAATATTGAACTTACCTATCCTTATATGCATGATGGCAGCATAAAAAACCTGGCAATGGTGCTGTTTCATTACACGGAAGACATTTACCAAAGTCCAACTTTATCCAAGCAATTGGTAAAAAAAATGGAATTGAATGAACAGGAAAAAGGGAATTTACTACTCTTTTTAAGAACATTAACCGATGAAGAGTTCATAAGAAATCCAAGATTTCAATATCCGAGATAATTTTTTCATAATCGGCGAATGAATTATAAAAAAACGTCGTCTAAACCAATAACTAACCAATTCACTCCTCATGAAAATAAAATTTTTCACTTCACTGTTTGTTTTAAGTAGCTTATTACTTCAGGCGCAAACCAATCCGGCCATAACATCTTGGTTGCGCAACACCACCGGAATTACCGGTCGTCATTATGTGTCAGGCAACTCCACTCCTATTACGGATGCAGTGGCTGCCAATGTACAAACGGTGCAATATTCTACCAATTGGTCCTACATCACCACCAATGGAATTCCGGCCTATATTACTGGGCCTTTTTTGGATGGCAATCCTTCTTTGGCTACGACTCAAAACGGTGCTATTTTCAAATTTCCATTAAATCCAACTCAAAATACAGGAACCGCTACGGCTACTACAGGTGGTAATATTGGTTTGTTTATTAATGGTGTCGCCTTGTTTGATTATCGCGACGGTGCTTCCTGGAAAATTTCAACAGGAGCCTTAGCCGGAGGACCTTATGGAGGAACAGGTGACGGCAAATGGAATCGTGATGCTGTAGTAGGTGAAAAAGGCGGCTTCGATTGTGCCAAAGCGCATCCGGCCATGGGGAATTATCATCATCATCAAAATCCGAGTGCTTTTAACTTAGACTTAGTTGTTATTTCTACTGTCTGCAGCACTTACCCATCCGATGGTTTATATGTGATTAATACGGCACAACATTCTCCGTTAATCGGTTTTGCTTATGATGGTTTCCCAATTTATGGGGCTTATGCCTATGCTAATGCCGATGGAACCGGTGGCATTGTCAGAATGAAATCGAGTTATCAAGTGAGAAACATTACTACCCGAACAGTTTATGCAGATGGCACAGATGTAACCGATGGTCCGGCAGTGAGTACCACTTATCCTTTGGGTTATTTCAGAGAAGATTACGAATATGTTGCCCATCCTTTAGACCCAAGTTATTTAGATGAACATAACGGAAGATTTTGCATAACACCGGAATATCCAGCCGGAATTTATTGCTATTTTGCTACTGTAGATGCCAATCACAATTCGGCTTATCCTTATGTAGTGGGACCAACTTTTTATGGCAATAAAACAGCGGCCAAAGTAACTTCAATAACTGAATCCACTACTCAATATACTTTGGCTACTACTGATTTTGTGGTTGCCAAATTAAATATTAAAATCTATCCGAACCCGGCACAGGATTTTGTAGCCATTCAAACCGACATGATGGAAAACAATACGGAGGTTACTTTACTTGATGTTTCAGGAAAAATAATTCAAACCCAACAAATTCTACAAGGCAGTACGCTAACTGTTTTTGATTTGCAGACCGTTTGTGATGGAGTGTATTTTCTCAAAATCAACGACAACAAGGACACCAAAACTTTTAAAATAATCATTAACAAATAAGCATATGAAACTAAGATGGATTTCTTTCTTGGCTATAGCATCGCTATGGTCGTGCAGCAACAGTTCTGATAATTATGTTGATCCTTATGCCAATGTAAAAGCAACATTTGGCACAAGCATAGACTTAGATAACCTGGCCAACTACGCCAATCAAACGATTCCCAATTACATCACTCGCGACAATACAGCCGGAAATCCAATTAGTGACAAGGGAGCTACTTTAGGCCGAGTGCTGTTTTATGATAAAAATTTATCTTCCAATAATACGGTTTCCTGTGCTAACTGTCATCAGCAGATCAATGCTTTTAGCGATACCAACGTAGCAAGTGTTGGTGTCAATGGAACGACTGGGCGCCACGCGATGCGTTTAATCAATGCCCGATTTGCCATTGAGAACAAATTCTTTTGGGACGAACGTGCCGCAACGCTTGAATTTCAAACCACACAGCCAATCCGCAACCATAATGAAATGGGCTACAGCGGTGCCAATGGGGATGAAGATTTTAGCAATTTAGTAACGAAACTCAGTAACTTAGGGTATTATAAAGAATTGTTCAAGTTTGTGTATGGTACAGAAGAAATTACCGAAAGTAAAATACAATTGGCTTTGGCACAATTTGTTCGCAGCATTCAGTCGTTTGACAGCAAATACGATACCGGAAGAGCTCAGGTTACGGCTGACAATCAACCGTTTCCTAACTTTACCAATCAGGAAAATCAAGGAAAACAATTGTTTATGGCACCCCCACAATTTGATGCTAGCGGAAGTCGAACCGGAGGTGGTGTAGGGTGTGCCGGTTGTCACGCTGCCCCAGAATTTGATATTGCACCCAATTCGGGAAACAACGGAATTATAGGTGTCTTAGGCGGAACCGGAATTGACATTACCAACACACGAGCGCCTTCGTTACGCGATATTGTTAAACAAGACGGAACACTCAACGGACCGTTGATGCATACGGGAGTATTCACAAGTTTGCAAACCGTTATTGGTCATTACGGAAACATCAATATCGCTCCCGGAAACACTAATCTTGATCCAAAATTAAGACCTAATGGTTTTGGACAGCAGTTAAATTTAACAGCACCGGAAGTCAATGCTCTGATGGCTTTCCTGAAAACATTATCAGGTACTAATGTCTATGTTGATACCAAATGGTCCAATCCCTTTCCTAATTAAACCAAAAAAGCCTCGAAATATCGAGGCTTTTTTTATGCAATATATCTTGGAATTTTTATCCCATTACTTCTTTTACTTTTTTACCAATCTCAGCCGGAGAATCTACTACGTGAATTCCACAAGCTGTCATGATTGCTTTTTTAGCTTCTGCGGTATCGTCAGCACCACCAACAATGGCACCGGCATGTCCCATCGTTCTTCCTTTTGGAGCGGTTACGCCAGCAATAAAACCAATAACCGGTTTGCGATTCCCATCAGCTTTAATCCATTTAGCAGCATCGGCTTCTAATTGACCTCCGATTTCTCCAATCATAATGATACATTCGGTCTCCGGATCATTCATCAATAATTCAACAGCTTCTTTAGTAGTGGTTCCAATAATTGGATCTCCACCGATACCGATTGCGGTTGTAATTCCTAACCCTTGTTTTACCACTTGATCAGCTGCTTCGTATGTCAAAGTTCCCGATTTAGATACAATACCAACCGTTCCTTTTTTGAAAACAAAACCTGGCATAATACCAACTTTAGCTTCCCCAGGAGTAATTACTCCAGGACAATTTGGACCCACTAAACGACAATCCTTTTCTTTTACATAACCATAAGCTTTAATCATATCGGCTACAGGTATGCCTTCCGTAATAGTGATGATTACTTTAATTCCGGCATCAGCCGCTTCCATAATAGCATCAGCAGCAAAGGCTGGCGGAACAAATATGATAGTAGTATCAGCTCCTGCTTTTTCTACAGCATCTTTAACCGTATTAAAAACCGGGCGGTCTAAATGAGTGGTTCCACCTTTTCCCGGTGTTACTCCTCCTACTACATTAGTCCCGTATTCAATCATTTGAGAGGCGTGGAAAGTTCCTTCGCTTCCGGTAAATCCTTGTACTATTATTTTTGAATTTTTATTAACTAAAACGCTCATGTTTGTGTTTGTTTATTGGTGTTTATTTTTTGTGTTGCAAAAGTAGAAAAAAGTGCTCAGTGTTTAGTGCTCAGCCAACAGTTTTTTTACTGATTATAGCTGACTCATTTGATACCCTCGGTACAATTTATCGTTTTTCAATTCCCAAATAACCATGAAATGAGCCAAAAGCATCTCCTCTCTTGGATTTTCAATGGTTTTCACATAATGAGAGTAGCGTACCGAAACAGTATTACCCTCAGCCAGTATATGAGTTATTCTTGATTTGGAACGAACATAAGCTTTGCTCAATTCGGTACTCAGCTCAATAATATCGGCTTTTTTTAGTTTCAAAAAACCTTTGGTACTGTGCCACTCCAAAACCACATCGGGATGTAGGAACTCAGTAACAGTTGCCGTTTCCAACAGTACATCTGACTGGTAAAAATTTTGAACGATTTCTTTAGCGCTCATAGTTTATTTCAATTTATTTAAAATATCCGGGATTCTTTTTACGTTGGCCAATTGCTTCAGTTTCTCACGAGATTCTTCTACCGGAGTGCCAAAATAACTTTTGCCGCCTTCGATAGATTTAGTTACACCTGTTTGCCCAAGCACGACAGCTTTGGTACCAATAGTGATTCCACTGGTAGTCCCAACTTGTCCCCAAAGGGTTACTTCATCTTCTATAATTACACAACCGGCAATACCAGTTTGTGAAGCAATTAAACATTTTTTACCAATAACTGTATCATGACCTACATGCACCTGATTATCAATCTTCGTTCCGGCACCGATAGTCGTATCGCCGGTAACACCTTTGTCAATAGTACACAAAGCGCCTATGCCTACATTGTCTTCAATCACAACTCTTCCACCGGAAAGCAACTGGTCAAAACCTTCTGGGCGTTTTTTATAATAAAAAGCATCAGCACCCAAAATGGTTCCTGAGTGTATAATTACATTATCACCAATTACTGTATTATCATACGCAATAACATTGGCGTGCAGCAAGCAGTTTTTGCCTATGGTTACATTATGTCCGATAAAACAATTCGGTTGAATTACCGTTCCTTCTCCAATAGTGGCTGAAGCTGCAATACTGACATTCGCAGCTACAAAAGGTCTGAAATGTTTGGTAAGCGTATTAAAATCTCTAAAGGGATCATCAGAAATCAACAACGCTTTTCCTTTTGGGCATTCGACTTCTTTGTTAATCAAAACAATAGTTGCTGCCGATTGCAAAGCTTTGTCATAATATTTCGGATGGTCAACAAATACGATATCGCCAGGTTCTACCACATGAATTTCGTTCATGCCATGAACAGCAAAATCGTCAGCACCAATATATTGGCAACCGATAATTTCAGCGATTTCTTTAAGAGTATGTATTCTTGAAAATTTCAAAACTATTCTTTTACACGTTCCATGTATGAACCGGTAGCCGTATCAATTTTGATTTTGTCTCCTTCGTTGATAAACAAAGGCACGTTTACAGAAGCTCCGGTTTCTACTTTTGCCGGTTTAGTAGCGTTGGTTGCTGTGTTTCCTTTTACGCCTGGTTCTGCATAAGTCACCTCTAAAACAATTGAAGAAGGCATATCAACCGAAAGTGGTAATTCCGTTTCGGTATTAATCTGAACCATAACGTTGGTTCCTTCTTTCAATAAATCCGGCGCATCAAGGATATCTTTGTTCAAAGTGATTTGCTCATAAGTCTCTACATTCATAAAATGAAATTGATCACCTTCTGCATATAAATATTGAAAATTCTGAGTTTCCACTCTAACTGTATCAATTTTGTGTCCGGCCGAAAAGGTGTTATCCAATACTTTTCCGTTAGTCAATGATTTTAATTTGGTTCTAACGAAAGCTGGTCCTTTTCCAGGTTTTACGTGAAGGAATTCGATGATTTTATAAATATCGTGATTGAACTTAATGCATAATCCGTTTCTAATATCTGATGTAGATGCCATTGTACTATTTATTTGTTAATGTGGTTATTCGTTTATTTGTTTGTTGTTAATAAGACCCCGAGTAGCCTTTCATAATCCCTCTTGACGAGTTTCGGATGAAATCCAGAATCTCATCTCGCTCTGGAGAGGCCGCCATTTCAGCTTCTATGATTCCCATTGCCTGAGAAGTGTTATAATTTTTTTGGTACAGAATTCTGTAAATATCCTGAATCTCTCTAATCTTGTCCGATGTAAATCCTCTTCTTCTCAATCCAACGGAATTGATACCCACATACGAAAGTGGTTCTTTTGCCGCTTTAGTATAAGGCGGAACGTCTTTACGAACCAAGGAACCACCTGAAATCATAGCGTGATCACCAATATGAATGAATTGATGAATAGCGGCTAACCCTCCAATGATGGCGTAGTTCCCCACAATTACATGTCCGGCTAAAGCAACACCATTTACAATAATGGCATTATCACCAATATGACAATCGTGTGCAATGTGCGCCGTTGCCATGATTAGACAGTTGTTTCCAACTTTTGTTTGGCCAGAAGCAATGGTTCCTCTATTAATCGTAACACACTCTCTTATAGTAACATTGTCGCCAATTACCGCAAGTGATTCTTCTCCTCCAAATTTCAAATCCTGTGGCACAGCAGCAATAACGGCTCCCGGGAAAATATTACAATTTTTTCCAATTCGGGCCCCTTCCATAATGGTTACATTGGAACCAATCCACGTTCCGTCGCCAATAACGACATTGTTATGAATGGTAGTAAAAGGTTCTATAACGACATTCTTAGCGATTTTCGCGCCCGGATGTACATAAGCTAACGGTTGATTCATACAGTAATGGTTTAGTTCTTTTTGGCTATTTGCGCCATTAATTCGGCTTCGGCTACTAATTTTCCATTGGCATAAGCGTTGGCTTGCATGTGGCAAATACCTCTTCTTATTGGAGAAATTAAATCGCATTTGAATACCAATGTATCTCCAGGCAATACTTTGTGCTTGAATTTTACATTGTCAATTTTCATGAAATAAGTCAAATAATTTTCAGGATCCGGAACAGAGCTCAAAATCAAAATCCCTCCGGTTTGTGCCATAGCCTCTACTATTAAAACGCCAGGCATAACTGGTGCTCCCGGAAAATGTCCGATAAAGAAATCTTCATTCATCGTTACATTTTTCAATCCTACCACATGTTCCTCCGACATTTCAATGATTTTATCTACCAACAAAAAGGGTGGTCGATGTGGCAGCATGGCCATGATTTTATTAATATCCATCAAAGGTTCCTTGTGTAAGTCATACACCGGAATTTGATTTCTTTGTTCAATTTTAATGATTTTAGACAGCTTTTTGGCAAACTGAGTATTTACATAATGCCCTGGTTTGTTGGCAATCACTTTTCCTTTGATACGAGTTCCTACTAAAGCTAAATCACCAACCACATCAAGCAATTTGTGACGTGCCGCTTCGTTTGGATAATGCAACGTAAGGTTGTCTAAAATTCCGTTTGGTTTTACCGAAATATGGTCTTTGCCAAAAGCTACTTTCAAATTCTCCATGGTTTTTGGAGAAATCTCTTTGTCTACATAAACAATAGCATTGTTCAAATCACCACCTTTGATTAATCCGTTATCTAGTAACGTTTCCAATTCGTGTAAAAAACTAAACGTACGCGAATCTGAAATTTCAGTTTTGAATTCTGAAATATTCTTCATCGTTGCATTTTGAGTACCTAATACTTTGGTACCAAAATCAACCATGGCAGTCACTTGATAATCATCGGCAGGCATTACCAAGATCTCACTTCCGGTAGCTTCATCGGTAAAAGAAATGACTTCTTTCACCACATAATAGTTACGGATAGCATCTTGTTCAACCACTCCTGCTTTTTCTATAGCTTCTACAAAAAACTTAGAAGAACCATCCATAATTGGCGGCTCTGATTCGTTTAATTCGATGATAACATTATCTACATCGCAACCAACAAAAGCAGCAAGCACATGCTCTGAAGTTTGAATTTTTACACCTAATTTCTCAAGGTTCGTTCCTCTTTGTGTATTGACAACATAATTGGCATCCGCCTCGATGATAGGACTTCCTTCTAAATCTACTCTAACAAAAGTATAACCGTTATTCACCGGTGCCGGTTTGAAAGTCATTTTGACTTCTTTTCCCGTGTGAAGTCCAACGCCCGTAAGCGAAATCTCGTTTTGGATGGTTTTTTGTTTAACCATGGATATGCTATTTAAGTTTAGTTTTATTCCGCTGCGCTCCAAACAATTCGGCTACGCTTCGGGTGTATGATTCTTTTTTAATTCTTCTATATCGGCCACAATCTTTGGCAAGTTTCTGAAATGAACATAAGACTTGCTGTAATCACCATAATTAAATGCCGGCGAGCCTTGTATGGTTTCTCCATCGGCTATGTTTTTTCCGATACCGGATTGAGCCTGAACGCGTACATTGTTGCCAATAGTCAAATGACCTGCAATACCTACCTGTCCGCCAATCAGGCAATGATTTCCTATTTTAGTAGAACCTGCCACTCCGGTTTGAGCTGCTATAACGGTATGCTCTCCGATTTCAACATTGTGGGCAATCTGAATATGATTATCAAGCTTTACTCCTTTTCTGATGATGGTAGAACCCAATGTGGCTCTGTCAATAGTGGTGCAAGCGCCAACATCTACATAATCTTCCAGGATAACATTTCCGATTTGTGGAATTTTGTTGAATGTTCCGGCTTCTGTTGGTGCAAATCCAAATCCGTCCGAACCAATAATAGCACCGGAATGCATAGTACAATTGGCACCAATCACCGATTCTGAATATATTTTCACACCGGCAAACAAGATGGTGTTATCGCCAATAGTGACATTGTCGCCAATAAAGGAATTCGGGTAAATCTTTACATTATCACCAATCACTACATTTTTACCGACATAGCTGAAGCTTCCTAAATACAGATTTTCACCATACGTAACATTCTCAGAAATCACCGAAGGCTGTTCAATGCCTGACTTCATTAACTTTACCTGATTGTAATACTCCAGCAATTTAGAAAACGACTGATAAGCATCTTCCACTTTAATCAGGGTAGTTTTAATTTCGCCTTCCGGTTCAAAAGTGTGATTAACAATGGTAATGGTCGCTTCGGTAGTGTAAATGAAATTAGCATACTTGGGGTTGGCTAAAAACGTTAGCGAACCTTCAGTTCCTTCTTCTATCTTGGCTAGTTTGAAAACTTCGGCATTGGGATTGCCTACTACTTCGCCTTCCAGAATTCCTGCTATTTGAGCTGCTGTAAATTTCATCGCCACAAAAGTATAAAAAAATCAATTTTAATGTTAATTTTCGGCCAGTAGTTTTGGAAAACAGATAAAATACTTGGTCACCGGTTTTGACAAGGCTTTCAAATTCAATTGGTCAGAAGCTTCCACTACATCTTCAATAGTTCGGTCTTTCTTCAAAATCCGAATTGGTTCCGCGTCTTTACTGTAGGCCTGGTTTTTTATTTTTCCTTTAAAGATAAAGTATTTAGCTTCTTGTTGGGTAATATTATGCTCTTTAATGAAGCGCGCTGTCATTTCTTCCAACACTTCTTTTGGGAATTTTTCGCTGTTGAGTTTTACTTTGGACAAATCCCTGTTGATAATCATTTTACTCAAACTACTCAGAATAAAATCTTGATGATACTGCCAATTTTTTAAAGCGCTAACAATATCAAAATCATCTAATTGTGCAAAAGTATCTAAATCAGTATTGGAGAAATTTTCTAACGTAACTTTGTGCTTCATAAAGTACATCAGTGGCCGACTGCATTCTATGGCAACGCCTCTGTGCAATAACTCTTTTGCTCGTTGCAGGGTTTTGGTCAAAGTCAATTCGGCTACCAGACTTGTTTTGTGTAAATAGGCCTGCCAATACATCAAACGTCGCGCCATCAGGAATTTTTCTATCGAATAAATCCCTTTTTCTTCCATCACCAAAACATCATCTACCACGTTCATCATTTGAATTAAGCGATCGGAATTGATATTGCCTTCTGCCACACCGGAATAAAAACTATCGCGTTTCAGATAATCCATTCGGTCCATATCCAATTGACTTGAAATCAACTGCAGCATGAATTTGCGATGGTATTCTCCTTTGAAAACCTGTATGGCTAAACTTAATTGACCCTTAAATTCTTCGTTTAATTTATTCATAAACAACAACGAAATGGCTTCGTGATTGACTTCTTCCACTATGCTGTGTTCCATGGCGTGTGAAAAAGGGCTGTGACCAATGTCGTGCAAAAGAATGGCAATATACAAGGCGTTTTCTTCTTCTTTAGAGATAATCACTTCCTTAAATCGCAATACTTCCACCGCTTTCTGCATCATGTGCATCGCGCCAAGCGCATGGTGAAAACGGGTATGATGCGCACCGGGATAGACCAAGTAAGACAAACCCATTTGCGAAATGCGGCGCAACCGCTGAAAATAAGGATGCTGAATTAAATCATACACCAAAGAATTGGGAATGGTAATAAATCCGTAAATCGGATCGTTGAATATTTTTAGTTTATTGGTGTGGCTCACAGTGCGATCGGTTTTCGTAAATGTATCAATTTATACTAATTCCTTGAAATATTGTTTTAACAGTTTGTCGTTTTCACGGGTTGGCGTAAATACTTCCAGAATGACAGGTTGGTCGTTTTGGGCAAACAATTGTTTCAATCCTTTGGTTAACGATTTCTCATCGCTGGCGGTAACATACTCAAAGCGATACATTTTGGCTAAATGCTCTGCCGTTAAGCAATGCGAGGTTTCGAAATAAGTGTTAAACGTTTCATTTTCCTGATGCCCCGGCAATATTCTGAAGATTCCTCCTCCTCCATTGTTTACCAAAATGATTTTAAAATTCTTTGGGATGTAATTGTTCCAAAGCGCATTGCTATCGTATAAGAAACTAACATCACCGGTAATCAAAACAGTTGGTTTAGGACTGCCAACGGCAGCTCCGATGGCTGTTGATGTACTTCCGTCAATGCCGCTGGTGCCGCGATTGCAGAAAACTTCAATCGAAGGATCGATATCAAATAACTGCGCATAACGAACCGCCGCACTGTTGCTGATTTGCAACTGAATATCTTTTGGCAAACCGGACAGTATCGCTTCAAAAACTTTCAAATCGGAAAACGCTACTTTGGACAAATAATCCTTGTGTTTCGCTTTTCGCAACTGATGAATAGCTTCGAACTTCGCTTTATAATCGCTTTCTACATTTTTGACAAAAGGCAAAAACTGTTTAAAAAACTGATTCGGATGCACATGAAAATGTTTGGTCAAAATACCAAAAGTATCATACGCTCTGAGTTCATCTATATGCCAATGATGTCTGGGTTTGTATTTTCTGAGAAAAGCTTTGACTCTTTTTGACACTATCATGCCGCCAAAGGTGATTAAAATTCGAGGTTGTAGTTCAGTGAATTCCTTTACCGAAAAAGGCGTAATCAAATTATCTATGTTATTGATAAACGACGGATGATGCAAATTCGATGTGGTTTCTGTCATCACCACTACGGAAGGCAATGCTGCGAGTTGGTCAATCCATTTTTGTTCAATTGAATTGGGGAAGCACTCACCTACCAAGACCAATACCTTCTGACTGTGATTCCACAAGGTTGAAAAAGCAATAATATCTTCGACTCTAACTGTTCGATGGACTTTAAACAAACTCGTCACATTGAAGTCAACAGAAAGTTTGTTAGTTGTTTCATATAACGGTTCTTCAAATGGTACATTAATATGCACTGGGCCTTTATAAGCAATGGCTACATTGATAGCTTCGTTGATAAACACATCGTTTTCTTCAGAAGCTTCATCCAACAGATTAGCATTATACAAAGAGTGATTCTGAAAGACATTTTCCTGGCGAATGGTTTGCCCGTCGCCAATATCGATTTTGTCAAAAGGCCTGTCGGCAGAAATAACCACAAACGGAATCTGACTGTAAAAAGCTTCCGCCAAAGCCGGATAGTAATTCAGCAACGCCGAGCCCGAAGTACAAACTACGGCAACCGGTTTCTGGGTTTGTTGGGCAATCCCCAAAGCAAAAAAAGCAGCACAACGTTCGTCAGCAATACTATAGCAACGAAAATTAGGATTGTTGGTAAATCCAATAGTTAACGGAGCGTTTCGGGAACCGGGGGAAATTATTATATCGTGAACTCCTTTGGCATGGCATATCTCGATGATGCTTTGTGCCAGAGGTATTTTGGGATAAATCATTTATTTTAAGTTTCAAAGTAACAAAGGTACAAAGGTTCAAAGTTATTTTTTACATTTAACTTTTAATTCTGATATGGCTAAAATAGAAATAAGACCCTACAAACCCGAAGATGTGGAAACCATTGTGGCCATCCTGAATTACTACATTGTAAATTCAACAGCTTTGTATGATTACACGCAGCGCACCTTTGAGCAACAACTAGCCATTTTTGAAGACAAACTCAGCAAAGGATTTCCGGTGATTGTTGCCACTATGGAGGAGCGCATTGTTGGTTTTGGATATTACAGTGAATTTCGGTTTCGCGAAGCTTATAAATATACTGTTGAGCATTCTGTTTATGTGCTGCCAAATGAACACGGGAAAGGCATTGGTAAAGTTATTATGGAAAGCCTTATTGGGTTAGCCAAAAAGCAAAAGCTTCATACCATGATTGCCGTGATTGATTCCGAGAACCAAGACAGTGTGGCATTTCATGAGAAGTTTGGTTTTAAAACAGTTGCCGTTATCAAAGAAACCGGCTTTAAGTTTGACCGTTGGCTGCATAGCCAGTTTATGCAATTGATGTTGGAATAAAATCGACATAAAAAAACCTGATGAACTTCATCAGGTTATAAAGTGACGGGTTAGTCATTTTGTAAATTATATTATATCGATACCGTTCTCTTCTAATAAAGCTAAGATATAGCTGCTTTGGCTTGGATTGTATTTTTCTACGCCGCTCTGGTACCATTTCTGAATGACATCAATCTGGAAAGCAGTATAATCATCTGCATCGATATCCATGCCTAACATTCCGGCTAAGAGGAAATCTTCCAGTACTTTGTTCGTTACAATTAATTGAGGAATTCCGTAGATGATTCTTCCGTTTAATCGTTCATATTCTACTCTTCCTTGTTCAAATCCAAAAGCATAAGCTTCAGTGGTGTCCTCAATACTGTCAATATAAGGATTGAGTCCGCTTGTATATCCGTCTAAGTAATCTTGTCTATAGGCGGGGTTGAATATATTTTTCATAATACTTATTGTGGCTTTTAATACATCAAAGCTATTAACTATACTCGAGTTTGAATTTAAAAATCGTTGAAAGGATAAAAAACTCTTTAAATCACGAGGGGTGTGACGTTCGTCGATAGAATCAAAACAAAAAACCCGATGAATTTCTCCATCGGGCTTTGTCTCTATAAAAGCTATTTGTTCTATTTTCCGTTAATCCAGCCTACTATGGCCGCATCGGTTGGCAATACTCTTGGTGATAACACTTTAACCAATTCGCCTTGTTCGTTGATTAAGTATTTTTGGAAATTCCATTCTACTTCACTGTCCTGCAAACCATTTCGGTTTTTTTCGGTTAAAAATTGATATACTTCGTTTTTGTCCTCTCCTTTTACCGAAATTTTACTCATCATCGGGAAAGTCACTCCGTAATTCAATTGACAGAATTTGGCAATTTGTTCGTTGCTACCCGGTTCTTGAGAACCAAAGTTATTGGCCGGAAACCCAACAATGACAAAGTTTTTGTCTTTGTATTTTTCATAAATCGCTTCCAAGTCTTTGTATTGTGGTGTCAATCCACACTCTGAAGCGGTGTTGACAATTAAAACTTTCTTCCCTCTAAGAGAGGCAAAGTCAAATTCTTTTCCATATAAATCCGTTACCTTAAACTGGTAAATCGTTTCTGTTTTTGTTTCTGTATTCATTGTACTATTTTTTTTTGTGGTTGGCTCAACCGATTTTGTTTGCGCATTGTTTTGGCAACTCCAAAGGAGTAATACTCCGCAACTAAGTATTAAAAATCTTCTCATCATTAATTTTTTTTATAAAATTAGTCAATATTGATTGGTTTGCTGTTATACAATTCCTAAAGTTTTATTAAAAAGAGCTCAGCGACTAAATCAATCGCTGAGCTCCCAACAAAACATAATAGAAAAATTATTTTCTACCAACCAAACAAAATGAAACAATCTCATAGCAGATTCTTTCCCTAACTCTTACTTAGATAACATCAACAAAAAGCTTTTTCCCCCTTAAACAAATAATAAAGTTTTGTTAAAAAAAAGACAGTATTTATTCAAATTCATTGAGGATGAGGCGCAAAAAGAGCCAGCAAACCAGTTTTTACTTTTTTTTATTGCTTTCTTTTCAGTAAGTTTCTTTAAATTTATAAACTAAAACCTAATCGTATGACACAAGAAGAACTATTACCCTTATTATTAAGGAAGGAAGAAAGGGCATTCACTCAGTTATATGATATGTATTCCAAAAGCCTTTTCAGCATCATAACCAATTTGATCAGTGACCGCGAAGAAGCCGAAGATGTGCTTCAGGAAGTTTTTGTGAAAATTTGGAAAAACATCGATACTTACAACCAAAGCAAAGGAAGATTGTACACCTGGATGCTCAACATTGCCCGAAATACTTCTATCGATAAACTGCGTTCGAAAGGTTTTAACAACAGCAAAAAAAACCTCTCGGCTGATAATTTCGTACATCTGTTGGATGACAGTAATAAGCTAACGAGCCGAATAGATACTATAGGTATTAGAGAATTTGTAAAAAAACTAAAACCAAAGTGCATTCAAATCATTGACTTGCTGTTCTTCAAAGGATACACGCAACAGGAAGCGTCAGAGGAATTAGCCATTCCTTTAGGAACTGTAAAGACCCAAAACAGAATGTGCATGAACGACCTACGAAATTTTTTAAAAGTATAAATGGAAACTAAAGACTATATAGAATCCGGAATTTTAGAATTGTATGTTTATGGTTTACTTACCGAATCGGAGAACGACGAAGTAAATGCTATGGCCAACAAAAATCCCGAAATCAAAGAAGAAATTCTCTCTATCGAAAAGGCTATTATCAACCTTTCGAGCAGCTTTGCCCCTTTTATTTCTCATAGTCAATTTGAGAAAATCAAAGCCCGACTGGAACTCAAACACGGTAAGGTGGTTGATTTCAAATCGCGAAGCAATACGGCAACCTATATTGGCTGGGCAGCATCTATTGTCTTGTTACTTGGTATTGGTTTTCAATATTCAAAACTGAATGACAGCAAAGAACAAATTGAAACCACCAAAAAAGAAAAAGAATACCTGCAGCAAACGGTAGTGGTTTTAGAAACCAAAAACAAAAACACCGAAACCGCCTTAAATGTCATTCGGGACGAAAACAATACAGTGGTAGCTTTGGGTGGTCAAGCGGCGGCACCAACTGCTAAAGCCAAAATCTATTGGAATAAGCAAACCCAATTAGTATATGTAGATGCCAGCGGATTACCGGAACCACCGGAAGGCAAAGTATATCAAATTTGGTCCTTAAAACTGCAACCCCAGTTAACACCAACCAGCATCGGACTCTTGGCGAATTTCAAAAGCAATTCAAACAAACTATTCGCTGTTGAAAAAACAGGTGATGCAGAAGCTTTCGGTATCACACTGGAACCAGCCGGCGGAAGTGCTACACCAACCATGGAACAACTCTATACTTTGGGAAAAGTATAAATTAAACCCAATAATCAACAAAAAGTCCCGAGCAATCGGGACTTTTTTAGTTTAATCAAAATTCTATAAACTGATTGGCACTACCTTCTTACTGTATTCCGTCACCTTCTTACTGTGTTCCGCCATCTTCTTACTGTCTTCCGCCATCTTCTTACTGTATTCCGCCACCTTCTTACTGTATTCCGCCACCTTCTTGTTGTTTTCCGTCACTTTCTTACTGTTTTCCGCCACCTTCTTGTTGTTTTCCGCCACCTTCTTACTGCGTTCCGCCACCTTCTTGCTGTTTTCCGCCACCTTCTTACTGCGTTCCGCCATCTTCTTGGTGTATTCCGGCAGCGGAAGAGGCTGCGTTACTGGCGGAAACGGTTAAAACAGTGGGATTGTTTCTGTTTACTAAAAAAGTCCCGATTGCTCAGGACTTTTTTTATTTCTTTTTATAATGCTTTCTATAACTCGGATATGCTAGGGCACCTATTAAGGACATGCTTCCCAAGGTGTACCAAATCCAACTCAGGGATTTAGCTTCGCCACTAGCATAGGAATGCAGTCCTACCAAATGGAAATTCACACCGTAATAGGTAAACAAAATCGACACAAAGGCATACATACTCATTAAGTTAAACAACCATTTATTTCGCAACGAGGGTACAAAACGAGCGTGAATCACAAAAGCATAGACCATAATACTGATTAAGGCCCAGGTTTCTTTTGGATCCCAACCCCAATACCTACCCCAGCTTTCATTGGCCCACTGCCCACCTAAGAAGTTACCAATTGTCAACATGATTAACCCTATAGTTAATGCCATTTCATTGATATAGGTAATCTCTTTGATGTTCAATTCCATTTTGGCTTTGTTCTTTTTATTAGTAAAGAATATCAATACCAGCGAAACAAATCCCAATATAGCACCTAAAGCAAAAGGGCCATAACTTGCCACAATTACGGCTACGTGTATCATCAACCAATACGAATTCAGTACCGGCTGTAGGTTGGCTATTTCCGGATCTATCCAATTGGCGTAAGCTGCGGTCAAAATCATGGCGGTAACAAAGGCACAGGAAGCCACGGTTAATTTTGATTTTCTGTCGAAAGCCAAACCAAAGAACATGGTTGACCAAGCCACATAAACGATAGCCTCATAAGCGTTACTCCAAGGCGCATGCCCCGAAATATACCAACGGGCAATTAATCCTACCGTATGCAAGGCAAACAGCAATCCGACCACAACATGCAAACCATTGACGGTGACAGAAAGCCACTTTCGCTCTTTAAAAATTTGAATAATGGTAAACAGCATCATCAAAGCAGCAATGGTTAAATACCAATAAGGCAACTTTTGGAAGACATCGTATTTGTTATACAAAATCTCGTAATTGATCTTTTCATCCGATGGACGCACGGCTTTCCCAAATTTCTTTTGGTAGTTTTCCATTCCAACCAAATAGGTATTGGCCATGGTGTAGTTGTTGTTTTGAGTCGCTTTCATCAAAGCGTCTAAATAAACCGGCAAGGCATTTTTGATAGTGTCCAAAGCGGTTCCGGTAGGATGCCCGGCTTCTAAGAACGAAACCCATTTGTTGTTACTGTCGTTCGGAATCGGGAAAATTCTCAGAATCTTTCCGCTCAAAGCCGCATTCAGCAGGTTTACTTTTTTATCTGTTTCTACAAAATCCTTTTCGAATTGATTTGGATTGGCCGTTTTATAGGCTTCATCTAAATAAGGTGACAATTTATAATTCCCTCTGTCATCAAAACAGGAACGGAACGTAGCATACTTCGCATCCGATTTGATGCCCAATATTTTACGAATGCTGTCATTACCGCTTTTGATATAAATCAATGGTGTTTCAAACCAAACGGTTGGGAATTGCGTCATCGAGATAAATGCCTGATCGGAATTCATTCCTTTATAAGTATCGCTGTGACTCACTTTTCGCAGTAATTCCGAAGAAAAGGTATTGATAGGTTTCATTCTTCCGCCATCATCCTGAATGACTAATCGGCCAAACTGTGCGGCGTGTTTTTCGGAAACTTTGTATTTGTTTAAAATCGAATCGATTTGCTTTTGGGTTGGCAAACCACCGTTATGATTGCCGTGATTTTGGGCAAACCCATTAAACGACAGCAACAGAATCAGTATGGAAAGAAGTTTGGCTTTTTTCTTTTTTACGGTTTCCAGTTTTCGTTTCAAGTCGGCAAAGCGAGATTTTTTAACAAACATAATGGCCATCAAACAGAAGAACAGCAGGAAGTAACCAATGTAAGTTATAGTAGTTCCCCAGAAATCGTGGTTTACCGAAAGTACGGTTCCTTTTTCATCCGGATCAAAAGAAGCCTGGAAAAAGCGGAACCCTTTGTGATCTAAAATATGATTCATATAAATGCGGGCATCAAACTTTTTGGTTGAATCCTGAACGGTAACTTTACTCTCAAACGACGAGAAACTCTTTTCGGTTCCCGGATATTTTTGAGCCAAGAAATCATTCAGTTTGATGCTGAACGGTAAAGTATAAACCTTACTTCCGTAACTTAGTGTAAACTCTAAATTACCAACTTTGATAACTTTCGGTTCGCCTTGTTTTCCTTTGGAACCTACTAAGGTAACTTCTTCAGTTTTATTGCCTGAATGAATTGTTACCACTAACGCATCGTTACCGTTTTTGGCTTTAAAATTACCGCTAGGCTCAAAGGTTTTCACCCCTTTTTTAGGCGCATCCGGAATTACGAATTGCGTTCCGCCAACATTATATAACGAACGGTACATCAATGGCTGTACCGAATCTTTAGCAACCTTTCCTTGTAGTTTATCAGCCATTCGCATGAATTGTCCTTCGAATGGTGAGGTAATGGTATTGTTGTTCGTATCAATATTGATAGCGCCTTTCGTGAATTTGTTTACTGCAAACAGCACATTGTGAATGTCCTGAACTTCGCCTTCTTTCAGCATGTGCTCGTGTCGCATGCCATCGCCTGATTCCACTAATTTCAAATACACATCGCCTTTAGCCTCTTCCTTGACGGTTTCTTTGGCATCTAAAACAAAGTCTTTGTATTCAATGTCAAACGGAGTCTCCGCAAACATTTCATCAATAGAAAAATAATTATTGGTCACTGGTGACAATAACATAGGTTTTTCAAAAATTCTTCTTTTCAATTCACCTTGATACATGCCATCCACAAAAACGGTTAAATAGCATTTATCAGAGAAAACCTGGTTGGATGTTGCACCTTCGCGTATGGGCATCATGCCTTCATAACTAATATAACGCGTGATAAAAGCCCCGGAAATAATGAAGATGAAAGACAAATGCAGCAAGAGTGTTGCCCATTTTTCTTTTTTATACAATTGGTAACGTTTGATATTGCCAATAAAATTAATTACGAAAAACAACATAATGGCTTCAAACCACCAGGAGTTGTATATCCAAATCCGGGCTGTATCGGTATTGTATTTGCTTTCAATGAAGGTTCCGGTGGCCATGGCTACTGCAAAACCCAAAAACAAAATAGCCATCAATCGTGTAGAGAATAAAATCGAGTATATTTTTTTTTCCATGAGGTGGAATATTTTTTTAAAAAAGTCGTACAAAAATAGCGTAAATAAATAGATTTAGACTTCATTTATTTTGGGTTTTAATACTTTTTTAAGAGTTCGGTATTTCTTTTATTTAAAATAAAAAATAAAAGTATTTTTCGATAATTTAGCCACATGATTCGAGTGACGATAATTGGTTCCGGAAATGTGGCCCAGCATTTAATTCAGGCGTTTAGTAAAACTGCTGCAGTGGAGCTGGTTCAGGTGTTTTCAAGACAACCCAAAGCGGTTTCAGATTTAGTTCCTGCGGCTAAAATCATCTCTGATTTCAGCAAACTCCAAACCGTTGATGCCATCATTATTGCCGTTACTGATAACGCTATTGCTGAGGTTTCCAATCAGATTCCGTTGGAGCACCAGTTGGTCGCTCATACTTCCGGAAGTGTTGCCATGGAAGGATTGAGTGCTAAAAACCGAAGAGGTGTTTTTTATCCGCTGCAAACTTTTTCCAAATCAAAAGCCGTAGATTTTAAAGTCATTCCGATTTGCCTGGAAACCGAAGAGGCTACAGATTTTAAAATGCTCGAAACGTTAGCGGAATCAATTTCAAATGTGAGTTACAAAGTCAATTCGGAGCAACGCAAAGCCTTGCATGTCGCAGCGGTTTTCGTATCTAATTTTGTCAATCATTTGTATCAAATGGGTCAGGATATTTGTACCGAAAACAAATTAGATTTTGAAATTTTAAAGCCCCTGATTCAGGAAACAGCCCACAAAATTTTGACACTTTCGCCAAAAGAAGCACAAACAGGGCCGGCCAAGCGACAAGATACAGAAACCATCAATGCGCATTTGTCATTTTTGACAGACGAACATCAAAAAGAAATCTATAAACTACTAACAAAATCAATTATCGATAATGGGAAAAAGCTATAAAGAAATACTAAACAACATTTCTACGTTTATTTTTGACGTGGATGGTGTTTTGACGGATAGTACAGTACATGTGACACCAACCGGAGAAATGCTGCGTATTATGAATATTCGTGATGGATTTGCCATGAAAGCCGCTATCGAAAGTGGTTATAATGTTTGCATCATTTCGGGTGGTAATAATGAAGGCGTTCGCATTCGCTTGAGAAATCTCGGAATAACCGATATTCATTTGGCTTCCCCCGACAAAGTAGCTACGTTCAATGAGTATGTCGAATTGTACAATATCAATCCGGAACAAGTGCTGTATATGGGCGATGACATCCCCGATTATCATGTGATGCAATTGGTAGGTTTGCCGGTTTGTCCGCAAGATGCGAGTCCGGAAATCAAAGCCATTTCCAAATACATATCCCATAAAAAAGGCGGTAGAGGCGCCGTTCGTGAGATGATTGAACAGGTAATGAAAGTACAAGGCAAATGGCATCTCTACTATAACGGAAAACACGATTAGCAGCCCATTAACCCAATCAACGAATAACCGAATTAACACTAAAATGAAATACCTTAAATTAATACGTTTCCAAAATTTACTCTTGCTGGCTTTTATGCAGTTGATGATCCGTTATGGTTTTTTAAAGTTCCAGAATATCTTCCTTTCCTTAAACGAGTGGCAATACGGATTACTGGTGTTGTCAACCGTTTTAATTGCGGCAGCCGGTTATGTCATCAATGACATTATGGATCAGGAAACGGATACTGAAAACAGACCTAACAGCGTAATTATTGGCAAAGAAATTTCAGAAGGAAGAGCCTATAACATTTATGTGGGACTCAATATTATTGGGGTTGGGATTGGTTTTTATTTATCGAATGTGATACAGAAGCCAAGCTTTGCTGCTATTTTTATTGTGATTGCTGCGACATTGTATTTGTATGCGACCAGCTTGAAACAAATGCTGTTGGTGGGAAATATCATAGTGGCTCTGGTCCTTTCATCCAGTGTTTTGATTATTGGTGTTTTTGATTTATTGCCTGCCATTTATGATGGAAATCGAGATGAAATGAGAGTCATTTTTTCCATCTTAATTGATTATGCCGTGTTTGCGTTCATCCTTAATTTCATCAGGGAAATCGTTAAAGACATGCAAGATGTTGATGGCGATTACAATCAAGGAATGAGTACTTTGCCTATTGCACTTGGTGTGAGCAGAACAGCGAAAGTAGCTTCGGTTTTGGGTATACTAGCCACGGTGATTTTGTTGTGGTATATCAATGCCAATCTGATGGATTCCAAACTATACTACGCTACCGTTTATGGTTTGTTGTTTATTGTTGGTCCTATGATTTTCTTTATCGTTAAGATATGGAACGCTGACGCGAAAAAAGACTTTCGTTTGTTGAGTAACGTTTTGAAATGGGTTATTTTCTTTGGAATTGTTTCTATTTTGGTGATTAACTTAAATATTATATATCGTGCTTAGCGAAAAACTAAAAAATTATAAAATCATCCTAGCTTCGGGTTCTCCCAGAAGACAACAGTTTTTGAAAGACCTGGGGTTAACTTTTGAAATTCGGTTAAAAGACATTGAAGAAGTATATCCGGAAAACCTACAAGGCGTTGAAATCACTAATTATTTAGCAGAATTGAAGGCCAATGCTTTTGACAGCGAAATCAAAGAAAATGAGTTATTAATAACCAGTGACACCATTGTTTGGCTTAACAACAAAGCCCTGGGCAAACCTAAAGATTATAAGGATGCTGTCGAGATATTAAAATCGCTTTCCAATCAAACTCATGAAGTCATTACTTCGGTTTGCTTTAAAACCATACACAAAACTGAGACTATTTTTGAAGTAACCCGAGTAACCTTCAACGAACTCACTGAAGAGGCCATTCACTATTATTTAGAAAACTACCAACCTTTTGACAAAGCCGGAGCCTATGGCATTCAGGAATGGATAGGATTGGTTGGCATTACTAAAATTGACGGTTCCTACACCAATGTTGTTGGCTTACCCACCGAAAAAGTATACCAGTATTTGAAGAATTATAAGTAAAAGCGCTCGGAATGAATTAACTTTACTAAAAATAAATCGTTATGACAGAAACCGTGAAATTTCCATTCTACATTAAATTGGCAGCCTTACTACTGTGTTTAATTGGAATCATAACCATATTATATTTAGGCCAAGACATCATTTTTCCTATACTGCTCTCCCTCCTATTTGCCATTATTCTTCGGCCAGTCGTTAAGTTTTTAATTCAAAAACTCCGCTTTCCGCATTTTATCGCTGTGGTCTTTGCCATTGTATTATTTGTCTTGATTTTTCTCGGAATCTTTTATTTTATTTCACTTCAGGTTAGTGACATGGCTAATGATTGGGGCAAAATAAAAAACAATTTTTACTATCATTTTGAGCATTTTCAACAACTGATTAGAGACAATTTTAATTTGAGCAAAAGAGAGCAAAATCAAATTATTAAAAATGCCAAAATAGACAGCTTAAATTCGGGCAAAGAAATCGTGGGCAGTACCATTAGTTCGTTTACCGATATTGTATTGAATCTGACGTTGATTCCCATTTATACTTTCCTGTTTTTATTGTATCAAAATTTATTCATCACTTTTTTAATCAAATTATACAAACCACAGCATCATAAAAAACTGCAGGAAATCCTGATTGAAATCAAAGTAGCCGTACAAAGTTATGTGGTAGGCTTGCTGTTTGAAATGGTAGCCGTTTCGGTTTTAACAACGATTGGCTTATATTTTATAGGAGTGCAATATTTCATTTTACTCGGCATCATAACCGGAATACTGAATTTGGTTCCTTATATCGGCATACTGTTTGCGGGTGCTTTGAGTATAGTAGTATCATTATCCGGTTCAACAGATTTGTCAATTATTGTTGGCGTAATTGCCGTGAATGTTGTGGTACAGCTCATTGATAACAATATATTGGTGCCTCTGTTTGTCAATTCAAAAGTGCAGATTAATGCCTTGGTTTCTATTGTGGGAATAATTATTGGAAATGTCCTGGGCGGAATTACCGGAATGTTTTTAGCCATACCGATTATTGCCATATTAAAGGTAATCTTTGACCGCATTGAAGCTCTGGAGCCCTGGGGTTATTTGATGGGCGATGATTTACCAAAAACATTTGAATGGCACAAAATCAGAATTCCGATGTATAATTACAATAATTCGACAACAACCATTAATTTCAGTACGGATACTCCTGAGGAAATCACACCCGAAAACAACAACGAAGTCAATCCAATTGACAAGACCGATAATCAAAAGAATTAACATATTTTCAGTAAAACATGAGTTTCTTCTCAGAATTCACCAAAGAAGTGATTGCCACAGGAATACTTTTAGCTATTATCATTTTCCTGAGAATTGTGGTGGCTAAACTAATTCGTCGGTATGCTAAGCTGTCTTCTATTATGGAGCACAGAACGAATTTGGTAATCAAATACATTCATCTATTAATCAGTATTCTGGCGCTTTTGGGACTTATTGTAATTTGGGGCGTTCAAAAAAAGGATATTCTTTTCACTTTGTCATCTGTTACGACTGTCGTTGGTGTGGCCATGTTTGCCCAATGGTCAATTCTTAGCAATATCACTTCGGGCATTATTTTATTTTTCTTTTTTCCGTTTAGAATTGGTGATATTATCAAAGTGCATGATAAAGATTTTCCCATTCAAGCCGAAATCGAAGACATCAAAGCGTTTCATATTTACTTAAAAACCGACAAAGGGGAACGCATTACTTATCCTAACAACCTCTTGCTGCAAAAGGGAATTTCTATCATCAAACCCAAGTTCGAGGACACTGAATTTACCGATTAACGGTTAATTATGTAAATCATAGAAAAAATTCTGTAACACATTTCTATACCCGACAAGCTAATTTTGACTTAACAATACTAACAAAATTATTGTCTAATCTAATGACTTTCTTTCTTTACAAAAAACAGAAGGAAAGAGAGAATTAAATTAAAAGAATGTATTATGAGAACAACAAAATTATTTTTACTGGTAGCACTCTTTGCGGCTACAGTAAGCAGTAAGGCACAAGTTTCAGTGAATGTCAATCTAGGAACACCTCCTGTGTGGGCTCCAGCAGCTCCTGTGGAAGTAGAGTATTATTATCTTCCTGATATTCAAACTTATTATGATGTTCCAGCACGTCGCTATATTTACATGAGAAATGGGGTCTGGACTCGTACAGCGGTTCTTCCGGCTCGTTACAGAGGATACGACTTATATCATGGACAAACCGTATATTTGACTGATTACCATGGAAGAACTCCTTATGTTTTTTACAAAGAACACAGAGTCAAATATGTTGGTAAAAAATGGAAAAACAATGGTCACGATAACGGAAACCACAATGGCAATTGGAAAGGAAATGGAAACTGGAAAGGAAATGGCAAAGGTCATGGAAACGGAAATGGTAAAGGCCACGGAAAGAAATAATCTTTAAAATACCACTATAAGCAAAGGCAGGGAGTTACTCCTTGCCTTTTTACTTTTTAGCCAAATTAGCTGCCGGTTAAAACACTAATAGTCAATTAATTAAAATACTATAATTCTTAATTTTTTATTAAAAAAGCGTATTTCATCGATAATATGGTTTCTTTAGCGGATTTATGAGTGATTCTTTGTATATATTTGCAATAGATTATTATTAAAAATGCCGCTCGATATTTTTGTTAATCCCAAATCTACAAAAACATGAAAACGACTAAAATTACTTTCGCCCTGTTTATTGCACTGATATCCAACAGCATCCATTCTCAGGAAACTGCAATAAAAAAAGAATCATTACCTATGGATTCCAAAACCAACTGCTACCTGCGGTATTATTACTTTCCAAATATAGAAGCCTATTTCGATAATTTGAAAATGGTTTATTATTACAAAGAAAAAGGCAATTGGACTACTGCTCCCGAACTTCCTGAGAATTATGGTGGCTATTCATTATACAACAAAGCGCATGTGAGCATAACCAATTATGACGATGAGAATCCCTTTCAACTCATTTTGTTGCATAAAAAGATATACCCTTACAATTCCAAAGGCAGATTTGCCTATGCTACTATGAACGGCGAGTAAACCTTTATTTGATTATGATTTAGTTAAAATCAAAATAATTAAAACTCACTTTTTTATTTAATCCTTATATTTGAAGCTATTGCACCCCTAAAGATTAGAAAATGCAAAAGCTTTATTCAGTATCTGTTCTCTTTTTACTTCTTACCTTTCAGTTGGGTTGGGCACAACAGCCTCAAAAACCCAATGCTATTGAGTTATACAATCAAATACAAAAACTGAACTTCCTAGGCTCAGTTCTTTATATCGCTGCACATCCCGACGATGAAAACACGCGACTCATTGCTTATTTATCCAATGATATCAAAGCCCAAACCGGCTATTTATCGTTAACGCGCGGTGATGGCGGACAAAACCTCATTGGCTCCGAATTGCGCGAACAACTGGGAGTCATTCGTACACAAGAGCTCATCGAAGCCCGAAAAATAGACGGTGGTGAACAGTTCTTTTCCCGTGCCAATGATTTTGGTTTTTCCAAAAATCCTGATGAAACTTTGCAGATTTGGGATAAAGATCAAGTTCTTAGCGATGTCATTTGGGTCATCCGAAAATTCCAACCCGACGTCATCATCAATCGTTTCGACCATCGTTCGCCAGGAACTACTCACGGACATCATACCTCTTCGGCTATGTTGAGTTTTGAAGCTTTTGACAAAGTGAATGATGCCAATGTTTTTGCAAATCAATTGCAATACGTATCGACATGGCAACCCAAACGCTTGTTTTTCAACACTTCCTGGTGGTTTTACGGAAGCAAAGAAAAGTTTGATGCTGCCGATAAAACTAATTTAATCAATCTAAAAATCGGAACCTATTACCAATCTTTAGGCAAATCCAATCAGGAAATTGCAGCCTTGAGTCGCAGTCGCCATCAATCTCAAGGCTTTGGTTCTACCGGAACTCGTGGCGAAGAAGAGGAATATTTAGAATTCTTAAAAGGAGAAGCACCCAAAAACAAAACCAATCTTTTCGATGGTATTGATACCACTTGGAATCGTGTAAAAAACGGCAAAGCTATTGGCGATATTCTTTCGGCAGTAGAGAAAAACTTTGATTTCAAAAATCCAGCCGCTAGCATTTCGGAGCTGGTGAAAGCCTATGATTTAATTCAAAAACTAGAAGATACCCATTGGAAATCCATCAAATCGGAAGAAATTAAAAAAATCATTGCCGGTTGTGCCGGTTTGTATCTAGAAGCTGTGACTGACAATCAGGAAGCCACGCCGGGAAGCACTGTGAAAGTCAAATTGGAAGCGACCAACAGAAGCAATGCAACCATCAACTGGAATACGATGGTGACTTTTCCTAATTCGATGAATACGCAACAAATCACTCCGCTGTTGAACAACAAACCGATTACTAAAACTATTGAGCTTGAATTGCCTGACAACATGGATTACACCAATGCTTATTGGTTAAACCAAAAAGGAACCGTTGGAATGTACCGCGTGGATGATCAACAAAACATTGGAAAACCCGATATCATTCGCCAAGTGAAAGTTACTTTTATCATTGAAATCAATGGCGTTGTGATTCCTTTTGACAGAAACGTGGTGTACAAATACAATGACGACGTTAAAGGTGAAGTTTATCAACCGCTGGATATTGTTCCGGTGGCAACATCTGCTATTGCTGAGAAAGTTTATATTTTCAACAACGACAGAGACAAAACGATAACCGTAAAAGTAAAAGCCGGAAAAGACAACATCACCGGAAATGTGAAATTAGAAGTTCCCGAAAACTGGGAGGTTTCACCAACAGAAATTCCGTTTAGCATTGACAAAAAAGGACAGGAAGTTTTGGCGGTTTTTAGTGTTGCTCCATCCAAAGAAGCCAGCGAAATCAATATCAAAAGCATCGTAACCATTGATGGAAAAACCTATGACCAAAACAAAATTGACATTAACTATCCACACATTTACAAGCAAATGATTTTAAAATCGGCTGAAGCCAAAGGCATTCGCTTAAAAATTAAAACCAAAAACGAAAAAATTGCCTACATCATGGGCGTGGGTGATGAAGTACCAAAAAGCCTGGCGCAAATGGGATACGAAGTTACCATACTAAAACCGGAAGAAATCTCGGCAGAAAAATTAGAAGAATTTGATGTTGTAATGACCGGAATACGCGCTTACAATGTGTTGAATGCATTGGCTTTCAAACAGCAAACCCTGTTAGATTTTGTCAAAAACGGCAAAACGATGATAGTACAATACAACACTACGGATGATTTGGTTACCAAAGACATAGCGCCGTTTTCATTGAAAATTTCTAAAGATCGGGTGACGGAAGAAAATGCTGAAGTGCGCTTTTTGGCTCCTGACAATCAAGTTTTAAATTATCCGAATAAAATCACCGCCGAGGATTTCAAAGGCTGGAAACAAGAGCAAGGTTTGAATTATCCTAACGAATGGGATAAGAACTTCACTCCTATTCTTTCGGCCAACGACAAAGGCGAAAAACCAAAAGACGGCGCTTTACTAATTGCCAAATACGGCAAAGGAAATTACATTTATACAGGACTAAGTTTCTTCCGTGAATTGCCAGAAGGCGTGCCGGGAGCGTTTAGATTACTAGCCAACATGATAGCAATCGGGAAATAATATGGAAACAAAAAAATCATCTTGGAAAAATAGCTACACCTGGGTTTTGGTCATCAATGCTATTTATATTATCATCTTTTTTATTCTAATGCAATTATTCTTTTAGTATGCAGCAACTGGATTGGATTGTACTTTCGGCAACGCTATTGTTCATTGTTTTCTACGGAGTTTATAAAACCAAAGGAAGCAAAAACGTAGAAGATTACATTTTAGGAAATAAAGAAACTCCATGGTGGACGGTTGGTTTGTCTGTCATGGCAACCCAAGCCAGTGCGATTACTTTCCTTTCCACACCGGGACAGGCCTATCACGACGGAATGGGATTTGTACAGTTTTATTTTGGTTTGCCCATCGCCATGGTGGTGATTTCCATCACATTTATTCCCATTTACCACAAGCTCAAAGTCTTTACCGCTTACGAATATTTAGAAAAACGATTCGATTTAAAAACGCGCTCCTTTACGGCTATTTTATTCTTAATCCAAAGAGGACTGGGCACCGGATTAACCATTTATGCGCCAGCCATTATTCTTTCGTCTATCTTGGGTTGGAATCTGACGTTCCTCAATGTCATCATCGGAATAATGGTGATTATATACACTTTTGCCGGCGGAACCAAAGCGGTAAACGTTACCCAAAAGCAACAAATGTTCATCATCATGAGCGGAATGTTTATCACGTTCTTTCTCATCTTGCACTTGTTGCCCAATGACATGACCTTCTCTAATGCGCTACATATTGCAGGTGCCAATGGCAAAATGAACATATTGGATTTCTCTTTTGATCCGGAAAATCGTTATACCTTTTGGAGTGGTATCACCGGAGGTTTCTTCCTGATGCTCTCGTATTTTGGAACTGATCAATCGCAGGTGGGACGATATCTTTCCGGGAAATCAGACAGAGAAAGCCAAATGGGATTAATCATGAATGGTTTTTTGAAAGTGCCGATGCAGTTTTTCATTTTATTAACCGGAGTCATGGTATTTGTATTTTTCCAATTCAATCCGGTGCCGTTGCATTTCAATCCTATCAATAAAGATGCGGTTGAAAAGTCACAATATGCCACACAATACAACTCACTTGAAAAACAATTAGTCAATTTATCCGAAGAGAAAAAGGAATACAACTTGCTCTACATTGACCATTTAAATCAAAATTACGACAACCCAATACTTCGGAAAAAGCTGGTTTCCCTTTCCGGAAAAGAAAAAGATTTGCGCGACCAAGCCAAGGAAATCATCGAAAAGGTAGACGGCAAAGCCGAAACCAACGATAAGGATTATGTCTTTATTTATTTCATTCTGCATTACCTTCCTTCCGGTTTAATCGGGCTTTTACTGGCTGTGATTTTCTCGGCGGCGATGTCGTCCTCGGCTTCGGGCTTGACCGCTTTAGCATCAACCACTGCCATTGATATCTATAAACGAAATGTCAACGGGGAAAAATCGGAAAAGCATTTTGTAAATGCTACCAAGGCCTTTACCCTGCTTTGGGGAATCATTGCCATCCTTTTTGCCTGTGTGGGAACGTTATTTGAAAACTTGATTCAACTGGTAAACATCGTAGGTTCCATATTCTACGGAACCGTTTTAGGCGTGTTTTTGGTTGGGTTTTATATCAAATATGTGAAAGCTAATGCCATATTTTACAGCGCTATCATTAGCCAAACCACTATCTTTTTCATCTACTACTACACCATTCATATTTATCCGACTGGTCAGGAAAAACTCGGGTATTTGTGGCTTAACTTTATTGGAGCCACCCTGACGGTAGTTTTGGCAGTCATTTCCCAATTTATATTCCGGGAAAAAGAAAAAGTCATGGCATAAAAAAACCACGAATTCATTACTGAATCCGTGGTTTCCAATTGTATAAAAAATAAAATTACTTCTTACTCCATTCTTTAATACTGTCGTTATTCATTTTAACATAATCATTGTTTTTTGCTTTTTCAGAAGCGGCTAACGACAATTTTGCGGTTTCAATCGCACTTTTCTTATCTCCTAATTTAGCCTGAATTAACGATTTCATGCGCAATTGGTAAAACGGAATATCATCTCCCGGTTTTGTCATCGCGATAGCTTTATTTACATACTCTAAAGCTTTAGTCAAGTCACCATTCGATTGGTAAAAATACTGAGCGGATGAGAAATAATCTCCGGCAGTTGGTCCGGCTAAAGTCTTGTCGATACTGGCCATAGCCATTTTTTGAGTTGGTACTTCAAACTTTAAAGACACCATGGTTTTCTCCCAGGAAATATCTAAAGTAGCGCTGTCATTCGTCAAATTATTAATCGAAATGGTAAACGACTCTACAGCATTGCCTAACGCAATAGGATCAACATTCGTGGTATACGCCACATTGTTCACATTCCAGTTCTCCGGTGTTCCCCAATTATCGCTTTCAGAGTAGAAAATGATTTCCCACATATCGGCTTTTGGTGTAGTGTATAAAGCGTATTTTCCTTTCTTTAAAGTAGTGCCTTTAATTACAACATCTTCACTAAACGTAACAGTTGTATTGGCATTAGCGCCAGTTCTCCAAAGTTTTCCAAACGGAACCAAATCTCCAAATATCACTCTTCCCTTAGCACTGGGTCTCGAATAATCAACAGTTACATCTGTCAAACCCACGACTTGTGTTAGCGTGGAATGTGGACTTGGTTGTGGTGTTTTCACTTGAGCGTGAATAACATAATTAGCAATTAGCGTTGCTAAAACAAAAATAATTTTTCTCATGAGCTAGTGTTTTTGATGTTTTTCAAAATTACAAATAGTATAAGTTGGCGAATGTTAAGAATAACTTAAATATATTTTGTTTAACAAAATTAAAAAAATATTAAACAATTTTGTAATTTTACCAAAAAATGAAAATATATACACTACATACCAAACAAAACCTTCCCATTACACTCAACGAAGCTTGGGAATTTCTATCGAACCCGAAGAATCTTAAAATTATTACTCCGGATTACATGGGATTTAAAACCCTTTCGGGTGATGACAGAGCAATGTTTGAAGGACAAATTATTCAATATATCGTAACGCCTGTTATGGGCATTTCTATGAAATGGGTAACCGAAATTACTCATCTAAAAGACAAAAGTTATTTTGTAGATGAACAACGTTTCGGTCCTTATTCGCTTTGGCATCACAAACACTTTTTAAAAGAAATTCCGGGCGGTGTAGAAATGGAAGACGTCATAGATTATAAGGTACCGATGGGAATTTTGGGGCAGTTAGTACATCCTTTTTTGGTAAAACCCAAACTTGACGAAATCTTTGACTACCGTAGAAACAAACTCACAGAGATTTTTGGAGAATACAAAACCTAACAACATGAAAAACATACTTTTAATTGGCGGTTCCTATGGCATTGGTTTAGCTATAGCCAAAGAACTAAACACAGAAAACAATCTCTTTATTGCTTCTCGCACTAACGAGAATTTGAGCGAATTAAACATAACTCACCTTCCGTTTGATGCTTTAGCCGACACCTTAGACACAACTATTTTACCCGCTGTAATTGACGGATTAGTCTATTGCCCGGGAAGCATTAATTTGCGTCCGTTTCGAGGTTTAAAACCCGAAGCCTTCGAAGCCGATTTGCAAATCAATTTCATCAGCCTGATTAAGGTAATTCAAACTGTTTTACCAAATTTAATAGCTTCAGAACAATCAAGCATTGTATTGTTTAGCTCCGTGGCAGCGAGTATGGGAATGCCTTTTCATACCAGTGTAGCTGCAGCCAAAGGTGCTATTGAAGGTTTTGCCAAAGCTTTAGCAGCCGAATATGCTCCGAAAATCAGAGTGAATGTTATTGCTCCTTCACTTACGGATACGCCCTTAGCAGATAAATTTTTAAACAGCGACGAAAAAAGAGAAAAATCAGCACAACGTCATCCGTTGAAACGATTTGGCACTTCGACCGATTTGGCACAAATGGCTAGCTTTCTGTTAAGTGACAAAAGCAGTTGGATATCTGGCCAGATTTTCCATGTGGATGGAGGAATGTCAACCCTTTTAGTAAATTCCTAAATTTGTAATATGAATATTTTTTGGTTTCGCCGCGATTTGCGCCTGAATGATAACGTTGGGCTTTTTCATGCTTTAAAAAGTAATGAAGAAGTGCTACCTATTTTCATCTTTGATACTACCATACTGACACAATTGCCCAAAGACGATGCGCGTGTTACTTTTATTCAGGAGCAATTGGAAAAAATACAAAGCCAACTAAAGAAATTTGGAAAATCATTGGCTGTTTTTCACGGTGAGCCTTTTGAAATATTCAATAAAATACTTACCGAAAACGATATTAAAGCGGTTTACACCAATCACGATTACGAGCCGTATGCCCGCAAACGCGATTTAGAATTATATCATTTGTTCCAAGAATACAACATCGAATTCAAAACGAGTAAAGACCAAGTCATCTTCGAGAAAAACGAAGTGGTGAAAGACGACGGAACGCCTTATGTAGTGTACACTCCCTATTCTAATAAATGGAAAGAGAACTTTAAAAAAATTCAGCTTGTTCATTACAATTCCGAAGATTATTTAGCCCAAATCGCGCTCCACTCCTATCCTTTTTTGAACTTAAAAGAAATAGGATTTCAAAAATCAACTATTCAGGTGACACCTTATGATATTTCAAATGATTTAATCGATAATTACGAAGCGACACGCAATTTTCCGGCGATGAACAGGACTTCCTATCTCGGGATTTACCTGCGGTTTGGAGCCGTTTCCATTCGGAAAATGGTGGCTAAAGCAATTGAAAGTCAAAATGAAACTTTCTTTAAAGAACTCATTTGGCGCGAATTTTTTATGCAGATCCTTTGGCATTTTCCGCATACCATTACTAAAAGTTTCCGCCCAAAATACGATGCCATTCGTTGGGACAATAATGAAGCATTATTTCAAAAATGGTGCGAAGGCCAAACCGGTTATCCCTTTGTAGATGCCGGCATGCGAGAACTGAATGCCACCGGACACATGCACAATCGCGTGCGAATGATCGTAGCTAGTTTTTTGTGCAAACATTTATTAATTGACTGGCGCTGGGGCGAGACCTATTTTGCCAGTAAACTGTTAGATTACGAACAAGCCAGCAATGTAGGCAACTGGCAATGGGCTGCAGGTTGTGGCGTTGATGCTGCTCCTTATTTCAGAATCTTCAATCCAACAGAACAAATTAAGAAGTTTGACAAGGATTTAGAATACATCAAAAAATGGGTTCCTGAACTGAATACTTTGGAATATCCTAAACCAATTGTTGAGCACAAAGAAGCCAGAGAAAGATGTTTGAAAATTTATAAAGAAGCTGTTGGATAGCTTTAACATTAATAGTTTGATAATAAATAGTTTAGTCATTGCTTTTAGAGTACCTTTACTATTCACTTTAAATAACTATTTATGAGAAAGATTGGATTATGTTTGGGATTGATAACTGTATTAACCTTATCATCTTGCGGAAAAAAAGAAGAAAAAACAACGGATACTATTGAAAATAATACCACTACCAATACAGTCGAAACTGACACTGTAGTTGTAAAAGATACTACTCAGCCAAAAACGGACGGGACTTCAGTAAAAGTGAGCAGTGATGGTGTTAATGTTGATAGCAAAGACGTAAAAGTAGAAGTCAAAAAATAAGACTTTATTCCAATAAAAAAGCCAGTTCTCACTGGCTTTTTTTTATGCTATTACAATCACTATTCGTTCACTAATGTGGCCATTTCTTTTACCCAAATGGCATATCCTTTGGCATTCATATGGAGCTTATCTTCAATAAAGATGTCTTTTTTTGGTTCGCCATTCTCGAGCATTTTATCCCAAATATTGACAAAAGTAGCTTTCTTTTGTTGGCTTAAATACTGACTTATTAAAGTATTAGCGGCCATCATTCGGTCTTTCATTGACCATCGTAAAATACACGGTTTTATCGACACAAAAACAATCGGCGTTTCCGGAAAATGATTTCGTATGGTTTGATAAAGAGTTTTAAATCGGTCGAAAACAATTGCCGGAGTTACTTTCTCGGAGCTGGCAATGTCATTTTCGCCACAATAAATAAATATATTTTTCGGTTTGTATTTCAAAACCACATCATCCTGATAGTTAATCACGTCCAATAGCGTTGCCCCACCAAAAGCTCTGTTCACTATATTCGGATTCTTAAAATCTTCTTTCACCGATTTCCATAAACGAAACGAAGAGCTCCCAATAAACAAAACCATTCCGTCCTGCGGTTTTTGGATGCTGTCTTGGGTTCTGAAGGCTTTTATTTCATCCCAAAAAGGTTTCTCCTGCGAAGCTACCTGAAGCGAAATGAATAAAACGAATAAAGCTACTATCTTTTTCATGAGGGTTGGATTTGGCGAATGATACTGTAATTCAACTCCTTAAAATTACTGATAATTTGGTCCGCTTTGCTATAATCCTGCATTTTGGAATGAAAACTGTCATAGCCAATGCAATAAATTCCGGCAGCCTTTGCGGCTAAAATTCCGTTGGTGCTGTCTTCAATGACAATGCAATTTTCAATCGGAGTTTGTGCCAAAAATGCCGCATGCTGAAAAATCGCCGGATGCGGTTTCGATTTTGGGAAATCTTCTCCCGAAACAATATGAGAGAAATATTTGTGCAAACCAAAACGGTCAAAAATTCGATTAATAGTAACCGTCGCCGAGGAAGAAGCCAAAACCAACTGCATCCCATTGGCATACAAATCTTTGATTAAATCTTCCACACCGTCCAGCAAATACAAATCTTCTTTGTTGTCAAAAGCATCGTTGAAGAGATTGCGTTTGGTTTCTACTAAAGTCTGTACATCCTCTTCCAAATTAAATTGGGTTTTCAAACGTTCAAAGATATTCTTGGTTGAATTACCGGTAAACGAAGCGTACATCTCGGGCGTGACTTCTATATTGAGTTGTTTGAAATGTTGGTTATAGGCATAATGGTGCACCGGTTCGGTGTCAACAATCACACCATCCATATCGAAAATTACGGTTTGTATCATTTTTTAAGTTCTAAGTAGCTGAGGCGCTATGATTTTGAGTTTATTCTTCTTGTTTAAGCAAATAACGAATTACGGTTTCGGCAGCATACAAGCCAAAAAGACACGGCATATAGCTATTGGTACCATAAAATGATCTTTTATAATTGGCACCATCGGTCATTTTAAGACTGCTGGCATCTTGTATTTCGGATGAGTATACTACTTTCAGTTTATCAATTTTGATCTTTTTTAAACGCTTTCTGATGGTCTTTGCCAAATGACAATTGGTAGTATTCTTGATATTGCCCACCTTTACTTTGGAAGCGTCCATCTTTCCGCCGGCGCCCATGCTCGAAATAACTTTGACCCGTTTTCTTTTACAGGCAGTAATCAGATTCAGTTTTGGAGTTACACTGTCAATACAGTCCAGCACATAATCAAATTCGGGAGTTACGATTTCCAGCGAGCGTTCCGGTGACAGGAATTCTTCCACACGGGTTAACTTTAATTCGGGATTAATATCCATCAATCGATCCCCAACTACATGCACTTTCGGCATTCCAACTGTAGAGTGTAAAGCCGGTAATTGTCGGTTCACATTGGTAATATCAACTACATCCCCATCAACAATTGTCAAGTTTCCCACTCCGGCACGAGCCAAAAACTCTGCAGCAAAAGAACCCACACCACCCAATCCAACGACTAGGACATTAGCTTTTTTTAACTTGTTTAATCCTTCGGTTTTAAATAAAAGCTCTGCTCTTTCCTGCCATTTAGCCATGCGAATCCGTATTTAGTATTTCTGATTTTATGAGTGTAAAAATAAGCAAAAAACAGGAAGGAAAAGGTTCAAAGTAATTATGAAATGGTATTGTTTTTTCCGAAAACCTTTCGCCAATTCTCCTCTACCTGAGTTTGTAAAGCATCTATGGTGATTTTTTTATAAGAAGCGGCAAGCTCATATACTTCCTCCAAGGTTTCTTCAATCATATCAGTCTCGAGAAAGAAACGGTCATTGGGCACCGAGAGAAAGACTTCTTTCAATTCCGGGTTGCGCAACAAGTATTTGCCAAACGATAAATAAAAACCATTGTGAAGTAATTCGCGGGCTACTTGTTCGTTTTTGGAAAATCCATGAATGATTATTGGCACCGAAATATTCAATCGTTTTTTAATTTCAATCAACTCCTGAAAAGCCGCTACTAAGTGCAATACTAAAGGTTTTTGGTGTTTTTCAGCCAGAGCAATTTGCTTTTCAAATACTTCAATCTGTAGTGACAGTGGTATTTCAATGCGTTTATCTAAACCACATTCGCCCAAAGCCAGGCATTCGGGTAAGGCCAGTTTTTCATCTATAAGTTGTAAATCACTTTCCAATCGTGCTACATCAATATGCCACGGATGAATGCCAATGGAATACTGCGGAATACTGGCATCAAACTCCCAAGGATATTGATTCACCAACTCCAAAGTATTATGATTGTTGGTGTATTTGTGTGTATGAAGATTAAAATAAGGCATGTTCAAAAATACTGTAAAAGTTGCAAAGCCACAAAGAAACCAAGCTGTAAAGTTTTTTACCTTTGTTGTATCAATCATCAATCCATGCTCCTAACCGCTTTTCAACGCTATCTCAACAATTTCAAAGGCTTCACCCGCGAAATTTGGATACTGACCATCATCACATTTATCAATCGTGCCGGCACGATGGTATTGCCTTTTCTTTCGAAATACCTGAAAGAAGATTTGAGTTTTTCCTATAGTCAAGTTGGTTGGATTATGGTTTGTTTTGGTTGCGGTTCTATGATTGGTTCTTGGTTGGGCGGCAAACTTTCGGATAAAATCGGGTTTTACAAAATCATGATTTTTAGTTTGCTAACTACCGGTATTTTACTTCTTTTTGTGGAATTCATCACCAGTTTTGTCGGGCTCTGCATTGGTATGTTTTTATTAATGATTATTGCCGATATGTTCCGCCCTGCGATGTTTGTATCTATTGGCGCTTATGCCAAACCCGAGAACAGAACCCGGGCGCTGACATTAGTTCGACTAGCCGTTAATCTCGGTTTCTCTGCCGGACCAGCCTTAGGTGGTTTAATCATTATGAATATTGGGTATCGTGGTCTATTTTGGGTGGATGGCGCTACCTGTATAGTGGCCATACTAATCTTTTGGTTATTGGTAAAAGAAAAGAAGAAATCACCTTTCCTAGACAAAGAACATCCCAGCAAAGTACTCGCTCAATCGGTTTTCAAGGACAAAGCCTTTTGGGTTTTTCAGGTTACGTGTTTGGTTAGCGGAATCTTATTTTTCCAAGTCTTCACCACTATTCCGTTGTATCACGGCGAACAGTTTCATTTGACGGAATTTCAAACTGGGTTGTTACTAACGATGAATGGTTTACTGATATTCTTCCTCGAAATGCCTTTGGTAAGCTTTGTTGAACGCAAAAAAATCAACAAGATAAAAGTAGTATTTACTGGTACATTCCTGATGGCGATTAGCTTGTTTCTATTGATGTTTAAAGCCTGGGTGGGCATATTAATCGTAATGATGATCTTTATGACCTTTGGCGAAATGTTTTCTTTCCCTTTCTCCAATTCGGTTTCTTTGAGTCGGGCCCCCAAAGGACATGAAGGACGCTACATGGCCATTTACACGATGAGTTTTAGTATGGCGCACATTCTCAGTTCCAAAATGGGAATGCAAATCATTCAGGATTTCGGTTATACCACCAATTGGTTCTTTATGGGAATGCTGGGTATCGTAGGAACTCTATTTGGGCTTTGGGCTTACCGCCTAGTCAAATCAGAAAACAACTAGCTATTAATCAATTGCTTAACTTTTAATTTCTTTATGCATTCCTTAAAATTTAGTTAAATAACTATAAAAACAGTTTGTTAACTAAAAATATAGTTGTAAGTTTGATTTCAAATTAAATCATCATGCAAAAGTTAACAAACAAGGAAGAAGAAATCATGCAAATTTTATGGAAGTTAAAAAAAGCTTTCGTGAAAGATGTCTTGGCCGAAATTACCGAAGATCAACCCCACTACAATACACTTTCTACTATAATCAGAAATCTGGAAGACAAAGGTTTTGTAGCACACAATGCCTATGGAAACACACATCAGTACTTCCCCATCGTAAAAATGGAAGACTATAGAAAGCGCTTTATGAACACTGCCATTGAGACTTATTTTAATAATTCCTATAAAAATATGGTGTCATTTTTTGCTGAAGAACAAAAAATATCAGCAGAAGAATTGCGCGAGATTTTAGCCATAATCGAAAAAAAGCAATAACATGGAAACACTTTTCATTTATTTAGTCAAGTCGAGCGGATTGCTTGCTATGTTTTATTTGGCGTATTATTTTTTGGTGCGCAAAGAAACTCTTTTTAACAGCAACCGTTGGTTTTTATTAGCCGGTTTATTTACTTCGGCCTTGCTTCCGTTATTTTTTATCAAAAAGATAATTTGGGTGGAAAGACCTAAAATCTCGATGGCCGATTTGGTGGCTTATTCCCAACAAGCTACTGCAACGACTAAAGAGATACAAGCTGTTGAAGCATTTGATTGGACACAACTTATTTGGTTTGGTTACATCAGTATTGCCTTTGTCTTGGTGATTAAAATTGTGCTTAATTTACTTTCACTGTATCGAATGCTTCACAAACAGCAAATGTTTAAAAGAGAAGGATTTACCTTAGTTGACTTAGACGATAACATCTCTCCATTTTCGTTCTTTAAATACATCGTTTACAATTCTGATTTCTATACGGATGCCGAGTTGCAAAGCATCATATTACACGAACAGGTTCATAGCAAAGAACATCATTCTTTTGATGTTTTATTGGTCAAATTATTCACTGTAGTATTTTGGTTTAATCCGTTTGTTTGGCTTTATAAAAAAGCTATTTCCCAAAATCTGGAATACATTGCCGACCAAAAAGCAATTCAGCAACTCGACGACCGACAAGCTTATCAACACGCATTACTCAAAGTAGTTTCGCATCAAAACTGCTTATCCATTACCAATCATTTTTATCAATCATTAATCAAAAAACGAATCGTTATGTTAAACACCAATCAATCACACAAAAGAAATTCCTGGAAATACGCTTTAGTAATTCCAGCCCTAATTGGCTTCGTGCTGCTATTTCAGATTAAAACTATTGCGCAGGAAAAAGAGGAATCCGCTTTCATGGAAAAACTCAGAAACTCTGAGGGAATTCATATCAAAATTGACAAATCTTCCTCAGATGAAGACTTGAAAAAAGAAGCGGCCCGATTAAAAGAAGAACATGGTGTTACTTTAAAATGCACCAAAATTAAACGAAATACTTCCGGCGAAATCACTGGGATCAAAGTGGAGTTTAAAGACAAAAAGGGAAACAAAGGCACCACTCAGGTAAATGGTGATGAGCCTATAAAACCAATCCATTTCTATAAAAATGACGAAGCGATTGGATTTGGAGAGCCAAAACAAGTGAGAGTAATCACCAACATCAATCATGGCAAAAATGAAAATGCTACTAATGAGGGAGAGCCAGAAATGAGTTATGCCTATCATTTTGATGACGACAGTATTCCGGAAATTAAAGACCTTAATTTTGACTTTGATATCAACACGGATGGAGCCGATAGGATTGCTTCCAATGATGGAAATTCCAAAATAATCATCAAAAAAGACGGTAAAAAACCATTGGTAATCATCAACGGAAAAGTAGTTGAAGGCGACGAAAGTTCTTTAGATAAAGATGAATTAGAAGAACTCAAAAACGCATCCAAAATGAATGATGGAGATAGTGAAGCTACTCAAATTATCATTAATGGAAAAGACATGGCGAAAGTAAGAAGCGAAGCCATGGCCAATGCCCAAATCCAAATCAGACGGATGGGACCTCAAATGAAAAAGCAAATGGAAATGGTTAAAATCGAAAAAGACAGAGTACGCGCAGAAATGGAAAGAAGAAAACCGGAAATGGAAAAAGCAAGAAGAGAAATTGAGCTTTCAAAACCGGAATTAGAAAAAGCCAAAGCCGAAATGCTGCAAGCCAAAGAAGAAATGCTACAGGCTAAAGCCGAAATGGAGAAAGCCAAAGCTGAACTCGAAAAAGCAAAAACTGAACTTAAGAAACAAAAATCATAATTTAAAAAGACCACTTAGTTCAGTGGTCTTTTTTATTTTTGCAGAAACAATTACTGATGTACAAATTATTAGCCCAACTCAACAAACTGATTTTACCCAGTTTTACCAAACAGCAATTGGATTTGGCTAAAGCCAAAAAGTGGCAAATGGCCATTATCGGCTGGCGGTATTATGTTACCAAAAAAGCTTTAAAATGAGTTAGACTTCAGTAAGTTTTCCACAAATTCAAAATCAAATTTCCATAAAAAAAGCCCACACTTTCGTGTGGGCTTTTAATTTTTCTGTGACCTCGACTGGATTCAAACCAGTAACCTTCTGAGCCGTAATCAGATGCGCTATTCAGTTGCGCCACGAGGCCTTTTTGTGGGTGCAAATATAGTTATATTTGATAAACCTGCAAATCAAATTTGATTTTTAAACATAAAAAACGCGTGTTTTTTCAGCCTACGCCAAAACTCTTATTCTTCCTTCTTCTTATCTTCAAAACTAAATTCCCGCAATTGTGGAGCTTTGAAAAAAGTAATGGCAATTACACCCATCGTGAGGCAACCGCCAACTACAACCGCTCGCACGGTGCCCAACCAATGCGCCATAACGCCACTCTCAAAATCACCGAATTCATTAGAAGAACTTACAAACATTGTATTCACAGCCGAAACACGGCCACGCATATCATCAGGCGTTACTAATTGCAAAATGGTACTTCGAATAACCACACTGACCGCATCAAACATGCCGGAAAGTATCAGCATAACTACCGAAAGGTAAAAATTAGTTGAAATTCCGAAGATGATAATCGATAAGGCAAATCCCGTAACGCATAAAAAGAGTTTTCTTCCCGGTTTATTTTTCAATGGTAAAAAAGCCAATAATCCTAAAGTCAGCAACGCTCCTATTCCTGGTGAAGCGCGCAGGATTCCGAAACCCATTTCGTTTACGTGCAGAATTTCTTTTTGATACACCGGCAATAAGGCCACGGCTCCACCAAACAAAACCGAAAACATATCCAAGCATTGCGCTGCCAAAAGCGTTGGTGTTCGCATCACAAATCTTAATCCTTCGGCTACACTCTGTAAAACGGGTTCTTTGACTTTATTCAAAATTGGTTTTACTGTAATGGATAAAACAGGGAAAAACAAGAGCAGTTCTAATACAATCACAGCAAATAGTCCAGCAGTAATTCCTTTCCAGGCGATGAAAACTCCAGCTACCAAAGGCCCTAAGACAGAGCCCAGTTGCCATGACATACTGCTCCAACTCGTGGCATTGGCATAATGCTCGCGCGGTACCACTAATCCAAACAATGAAAACATTGATGGACTGAAGAACGAGCGCAACACGCCACCAAGGAAAACAAACAGATAGATCAAACTTACCATAGCCGTAACCGAAAGATATTGGCTGGAAACTGGCATCGCAATGACAAAAAGACAAATCGCGATCAACGCATAGCCTGTCAGACAAAGGACCACCATTTTCCGTTTTTCACTCAAATCAACAAAATGACCGGCAAATAAAGAACAGCCTATGGCCGGAATTACTTCGGAAAGTCCTACGTATCCTAAGGAAAGTTTGCTGTTGGTAATGTGATACACCCAATAATACAAAATAGTAGATTGCATATTTAGCGCAAAAATCACTCCTAAACGAGCGGTAAGAAACGATTGGAATTCCCTTATTTTGAGCGAAGGGTTTTTATAAAAAAATCCGGAAGGGGTTGATTGAGATGAGTTTTCTTTATCCATAGAGATGAAATGGCTGTTGGGATAACGTTGTAAATTTAGTGTTTTGCCACAAACCGATAATGTCCGAAATACTTTTTATCGTTATATTAACATAAACCGAATTTATATGAGGCTGAGTAACCAAATAAATTATTTAGTTTTACGGCTCAAAAAAACGACTATGTCCTCTGATTATATTATTGATCAAAAATTTGAAGATGTCTATTTTCTCGAAGCCGATATCAAATTCAAAGACTATGAAAACTGCACGTTTCACAACTGTGATTTTACCGATTGTACCTTTCAAACGGTAACTTTTGTCGATTGCAATTTCTTTGACTGCAATTTTAAAGATACCAAAATCAACTATGTTTCCTTACGCGGCGTTCAGTTTACCAAATGTGATTTTACGGCAGTTAATTTTGCCATGACCGATCAAGTGATTTATGAATTTCACTTTAAGGATTGTTTGTTGGATTATGCCAAATTCTATGCGTTGAAACTAAAAAAAATGCAGTTTGTCAATTGCAGCATGATAGCAGTTGATTTTATGGCAAGCGATCTGACCGAAGTTTTATTCGACAATTGCAATCTGCGAAGAACTGTTTTTATGGATACCATTGCCAATAAAGCTGATTTCTCTACCAGCTATGATTACACTATTGATCCGGAGAAAAACAAGCTGAAGAAAGCTGTCTTTTCAACAGAAGGTTTGAAAGGGCTTTTAGAAAAATACGATTTGATTATTAAATAAAAAAAGAGGATGTAAAATTTACATCCTCTTTTAATTTATATCCTAAAGTTATTCTTAGTTTGTCCAAGTAGTTACTTCAGCCGGATCCGTTGAGTAATCCGTCCAAGTTCCTCCTGCTGCTGTCCATTCGATATAGTCAGTCAAAGTAGAACCTTCAGAAATAGACATATTACCAGCATAATTGGCAAAAGTATTCATCACATAATGGTAATTAACTGAACCCAAATCAAAATGCATATCGAAATGATATCCACCTTGTGTATTGGTATTCCAATCAAAGCTTACATTGTAATTTCCTCCGTTTGGATCTCCTAATACAGCTGTATTAATGGTATAATCCCAAGAACCTGCAGATCCATCCATATTCTCCCAGCCTTCAACACTAAAACATTGTTGGCCTTGAGCGTTAGTCCCTACATAACTGAAATTGTATTGTGTTCCGTCATCACCATAAGAGTAAACAATGGTGTACCCTCCACTAGTCCATGTGCCAGAGGTGGCACCAGTTTTTCCGTTTGGGTTTTGCATGTAAGCCGCTGGCATAGCCATGTAAGCAGACATTTGGGATAACATTCCATAAGCTTCAGGCGCACTATTTTGCATACTAGCTGGCGCTATTTTGCTTACATCGATTGTTGAAACTTTTGGTTTAAAAGTTTGTTGGCTACTACTGTCATCTTTACTACAACTTACGGCAGTAATAACTAAACACAGAATTGATAATCTGATAAATAATTTTTTCATAAAGAGTTTGGTTTTAAAGGTTTGATAAACAAATAAAATAAAATTTTCTTTACAAAACAAAAATTAAGAAATAATTTTACCATCCTCCATGGTTATGGTTCGGTGAGTTCTTTTGGCAAAATCTGTGTCATGTGTTACAATTAATAACGTTTGATTGTGTTCTGTCGTTAATTGATTAAAAATATCAAAGACCAAATCGCTGTTTTTCTTGTCTAGATTTCCGGTAGGCTCATCTCCCATAATAATTAAGGGATTATTGATAAGTGCCCGAGCAATGGCGACTCTTTGCTTCTGTCCGCCGCTGAGTTGGTTGGGCATTTTCAGAGCTTGTTCCTGCATGTCCAACGTTTTCAGATGTTCCATTGCATTGTGCTCTACTTCTGCCTCTGAAAGTTTATTGAGTTTCAAGCCGGGCAACATGACGTTTTTCAGCACATTATATTCCGAAAGCAAATAATGAAATTGAAAAACAAACCCAATATTTTCGTTTCTAATCTGAGCCAATTCCTTATCTGCTTTTCCCGTGATTAATTCTTCGTGTATGAATAATTGTCCTTCATACTCGGTATCCATCGTAGAGAGTAAATACAACAAAGTTGATTTTCCGCAGCCCGATTTCCCAACGATGGAAACAAATTCGCCATGATTAACGCTCATGTTGATTTCTTTCAACACCTGAAATTTAATCGGGTCGTAGAAATATTTACTCAACCCTTTGACTTCTATGGTTTTGTTGCTCATCTTATTTTCCTCTAATAATTTCAACAGGATCAATTCTACTCGCTTTCAAAGCCGGAAACAAACCGGCAATAAAAGTGGTAATCATAGCAAACGTAATTCCGATACCGTAAAACAATGGATTGTAGTTGATGGGAAATGTCTTAATCGTTGGCAAAGCGGCTGTATTAAACGGAATTACATCAATAATATGGGAAAAGATAAAGCCAAAAAGCAAACCAAATAAACCTCCTGTAATCCCTATTACCATGGAAAGCGAAATAAAAATCCATTTCACATCATTGCCCGAAAAACCGGTGGCTTTAAGAATAGCAATGCTATCCATTTTTTCAAAAATCATCATGTTCAAAATATTGTATATCCCAAAACCGGCTACAATAAGCAATACGATTCCGACCGCATAAGAAATAATACTTCGAATAGTACTACCGGTTTCAAATTGCGAATTAGTGGTTTGATAATCAATGGTGTCCAAATCGAACTTTGCTTTGAATTCTTTAGCCAAAGCCGGAGCTGTAGTAATATCATAGGTTTTCACTTGAATATCGGTAATATAATTTGTCGGCTCACCCAATAGTTTTTGTGCCGTTACCAATGAGGTATAACTCATCGAATCATCAATATCCGCAATGCCAACTTGTGAGATTCCAACAATTTTTAACGAAGCTAAATTCCCTTTGGAAGTAGTGACTTTGATAATATCTCCTTTTTTCAATAGCATTTTATCTGCCAGCCCTTTCCCGATGATAATACTGTTATTTTGTAGCAAATCCGGTACTTTGCCTTCAATAATATAGTCGCTGATTTTGAATAATTTTTCTTCGGCCAACACATCAATTCCATTAATAACTCCTGAAATTTCTATGGTTCCCGAATTAAAAAAAACAGGTGTGGTTACTTTGGGAGCCACATCAATAATCCGTTTATCCTGTTTCAAAGCATGGATAATCGATTTGCAATTGTAGATGGCTTTACCTCTGTCTTTGGGCTTGACCGAAGATATAAAGTTGGTCTTATTTTTGTATTTTTCTGAAAATGATATCGGTTGATTTTCAGAAGGTTTTATCTCGTTATATAAACGAACATGTGGCGTTCTGTTGAGCATTAATCCATCCAGCAAATCGTTCATGCCATTCATAAAACTAACCAGCGTAATAAACATTGCAATACCAAAAGTGACACCAACAGCAGCTACGATAGTTTGTTTCAATCGGGCTCTAAGTAAGTGCAAAGCGATATTTAAAATGAGTTTGAAGTTCATTATTTTGGTGGGTATATGGTTTCTTCCGCACTCAATCCATCCAGAATTTCAACATGCTCATAATCATTTAACCCTATTTTTACTTTGCGCTTTTCATCTTTATTTACCAAAACATATTCGTTGTTTACCAAATAGCTTTTAGGAATAGTCAACACATTTTTCTTGGTTTGAATGACAATATTGGCTTCGGCAGTAAGATTGGGATACAATTGCTGCGGTAGCTTAGTAAAATGAGCTTCAATCTTAAATGTACGCGAACGCACATCCATAATTGGATAAATCTTGTCAACAGTAGCTTCAAAGACCTTGCCTTTGTAACTATCCATAGTAACTTCCATAATTTGGCCCAGTTTTACTTTTACCATGTCATTTTCGTCAACATCCAATTCGAGCAAATACGAATTCTTTTTTCCAATAACGGCCAATGGAGTTTGTGTGGTAATTAATGTTCCTTCCTTCACTAGCACATCAAACAACTCGCCCGAAAAAGCGCTTTTTACATTGAAATCGTTTTGTGCTTTTTCATTGATTTTCAAATTGATATTGCTCCGACTTTGCTCATTTTGTAATTGCGCTTTTAATTGAGACAATTGCTTTAAAGCCGCTTCGTAATTGGATTTAGAATTTTTATAAGCCAATTCCACTCGTTCATACTCTACTTCCGAAATCACATTGTATTGCTTGATATTTTTATTTCTATTGTAAACCGATTGGTCTAAGGCCAGTTTGTCTTTGGCAGCCTGAACTTTGGTTTCCATTTCCGAAATCTTATCTTGTATGTAGTGATTGTTTTCGTTGCTCAATTGGTAGGCTAGCCGAGCATTTTCGGTATTCAATGCCGCTTTGTCGCTTTCAATTTGAAATAAGGATTGTCCCTGCACTATGGTTTGACCGGCGGTTACATTGACTTTCTGTAAAACGCCATTCACCGTAGAGTATACCGTATATTGATTTTCGGATTTCACAACGCCCGAGGCATAAACACTTTCGGTTATGGTGCCTTTTGTAGGCTGAATTTCACCATTGTCTTTTTTAGAACAGGAAATAAGAAGAGGAATAAAGAGAAAACAAAGGGCATTTAATACTTTCATTAAATAACTATTTATAGAATTCAGCAATCCAAATTTACGATAATTCAGATATTTAAGTGTGACAATTATCATAAAAAAAATCCCTCCGAAAGGAAGGATTTAAATGGTATTTTAACCGTGAATCGTTTCTTTATTACCATAATTAGCAATAATAGTAGCTTCAAAAGCTATCCATTCGCGCCAGCGTTTCTCGACGTCTATTCCTTTTCCGTATTTTCGGGCATAGGTGATAAACGTGGTATAATGTCCGGCTTCGCTTTCCATCAAATCTCTGTAAAATTTAGCCAGTTCTGCATCCTGAATATTTTCGGATAACACCTTGAAACGCTCACAACTACGCGCTTCAATCATAGCCGAAAACAACAAACGTTCTACCAAAGCCGAAACACGACTGCCATCATTGCTCCGTTTCATGTATTGCGCCAATTCATTTACATAATCGTCTTTGCGCTCGCGCCCGAGTTTTAATCCGCGCTTTTTTATCATTTCATGCACTTGCTCAAAATGGTCGATTTCTTCTTTGGCTAAAGCCAATAAATCGGTAACCAAATCTTCGTGCTCCGAGTTATGCGTGATGATGGTAATGGCATTGGTGGCTGCTTTTTGTTCGCACCACGCGTGATCTGTTAGAATTTCTTCTATATTTTTTTCGACTATATTTACCCATCTCGGGTCGGTTGGTAATTCTAAACGCAATACAGACATAGTATTTTTATTTAAAAAAACCTCCAAAAGTAATTTTGAAGGTTTGATTTTTATTGAATTTTATTTTTTTAGTAAACAAAAATCGCTCTTTCGCTCATCATTTCGTTTACTTCATCGGCAAGCGATTCCAATAACTCATCGTTAGTGTGATTGGTAATGGCTTTATCAATCAAAGCCACGATAGTTTCCATATCACTTTCTACCATACCACGCGTAGTAATGGCAGGGGTTCCCACACGAATTCCCGAAGTTACGAATGGTGATTTGTCATCAAAAGGCACCATGTTTTTATTCACCGTAATTTCCGCTTTGCCCAAGGCAATTTCAGCATCTTTACCGGAAATGTTTTTGTTTCTTAAATCAATCAACATCATGTGATTGTCAGTTCCACCTGAGATTAAGTGATATCCTCTTTTCACGAAAGCTTCTGCCATGGCTTTGGCATTCTTTTGGACTTGCATCGCATAAGCAAAGAATTCATCCGACAAGGCTTCGCCAAAAGCTACTGCTTTAGCTGCAATAATATGTTCCAAAGGTCCTCCTTGGTTTCCAGGGAAAACAGCCATATCAATTACGTGTGACATCATTCTGATTTCTCCTTTTGGAGTAGTTAACCCCCATGGATTTGGAAAATCTTTCCCCATCATAATGATACCGCCTCTTGGCCCACGTAATGTTTTGTGCGTTGTCGTAGTAACGATATGACAATGTGGAATTGGATCATTCATCAATCCTTTGGCAATCAAACCGGCAGGATGAGAAATATCGGCTAATAATAAAGCGCCAACGCTATCAGCAATTTTGCGGAAACGTTCAAAATCCATATCACGGGAATATGCTGACGCTCCTGCGATAATCATTTTAGGCTGTTCTTTTGTCGCAATTTCCTGGATTTTATCATAGTTCAAAACACCCGTTTCCTGGTCAACACCATAGAAAACAGGATTATATAATTTCCCTGAAAAATTCACCGGAGAACCGTGTGTTAAATGGCCACCATGGGACAAATCAAACCCTAGAATTTTATCTCCCGGTTTCAAACAAGCAGCATAAACCGCTGTATTGGCTTGTGAACCCGAGTGTGGCTGCACGTTTACATAATCGGCACCAAATAAAGCTTTGGCTCTGTCAATGGCAATTTGTTCAATGACATCTACCACTTCACAGCCGCCATAATATCTTTTGCCCGGATAGCCCTCGGCATATTTATTAGTTAATACGGAACCGGCAGCTTCCATCACCTGATCACTCACAAAGTTCTCAGAAGCAATAAGTTCTATTCCATGGATTTGTCTTTCTTGTTCTTCAAGAATTAAGTCAAAAATTTGTTCGTCGCGTTGCATTTGAAATTATTTCGTTAAATTGAGTTCAAAATTACAAAAATGGTTTGTTACTTTAATAGTAAATGATATATTTGATTACTAATTTTTCAACAACTAAATCAAAATAAAATGCCCATTACAACTAACAATCCTACTCGAAAATCCTGGCTTAGCGTCCCCGATAACAGTGACTTCCCCATTCAGAACATTCCTTTTGGTGTTTTTTTAACCAAAGAAGATGTGATTACGATTGGCACTCGAATTGGCGATTATGCCATCGATTTGGGAGCGCTACAACAACTGAATTATTTCGACGGGATTGAATTAACTGACGATATGTTCATGCAGGATACTCTGAATGATTTTATATCAGATGGAAAGAAAACCTGGCGCTTAGTTAGAAACCGCATTGGAAATATTTTTGACAGCAACAATCCTAAACTAAGAGACAATCAGGAGCACCGCGATATCGTTATTTTCAAAATGGAAGATGTAGAAATGCAACTCCCTGTTTTAATTGGCGATTACACCGATTTTTATTCCAGCAAAGAACACGCTACCAATGTTGGTAAAATGTTCCGCGATCCGGCGAATGCCTTGTTGCCCAACTGGCTTCACATTCCGGTTGGTTATCACGGCAGAAGTTCTACTATAGTTCCATCCGGAATTCCGGTGCATCGTCCTATGGGACAAACCTTGCCAAATGGTGAAAACACTCCTGTTTTCGGTCCTTCCCGTTCGGTTGATTTTGAATTGGAAACCGCTTTTATTACTACGGATGCTAATATCATGGGCGAAAATATTCCAATCAGTGAAGCCGAAGATTATATTTTCGGAATGGTTTTACTAAACGACTGGAGCGCGCGCGATATTCAGAAATGGGAATACGTACCGCTGGGGCCTTTCTTAGCCAAAAACTTTGCTTCTTCCATTTCTCCGTGGATAGTGACTATGGATGCTTTGGAACCTTTCAAAACCAAAGGCCCAAAACAAGAACCAACACCACTTCCCTATTTGCAACAAAAAGGAAAGAATGCTTTCGATATCAATTTAGAAGTCTATATAGAACCTGAAAATGTAGAAGGCACATTAGTTTCCAAATCCAATTTCAAATACATGTATTGGTCGATGGCGCAACAATTGACGCATCATACGTCAAATGGGTGCCGTATCAATTCGGGTGACATGATGGGTTCAGGCACGATTTCGGGCCCAACGGAAGATAGTTTTGGCTCGATGCTTGAATTGACTTGGGGCGGCAAAAACCCAATCATTATGAAAGACGGAACCGAACGCAAATTTATTAATGATAATGATACCGTTATCATGAAAGGTTATTGCCAAAACAGTTCGGTACGCATTGGCTTTGGCGAAGTTTCTTCTAAATTATTACCGCCATTCGTTAGAAAATAAAACAAACAAACTTTAAATACTACAACTACAATCTAAAATGAAAAATACAGCTTTAACTCATATTCATGAAAGTTTAGGTGCCAAAATGGTGCCGTTTGCCGGATACAATATGCCTGTGCAATACGAAGGTGTCAATGCCGAACATGAAACCGTGAGAAATGGTGTGGGCGTTTTTGACGTGTCACACATGGGCGAATTTTTACTGACTGGCGACAATGCCTTGGCTTTAATTCAAAAAGTAACTTCCAATGATGCATCAGTATTGGAAATTGGTCGGGCGCAATATTCGTGTTTGCCTAATAATGATGGCGGAATTGTAGACGATTTAATCGTTTACCGAATGAAAGAAAACCAATATTTATTGGTAGTGAATGCTTCTAACATTGAAAAAGACTGGAACTGGATTTCATCTCACAATGACTTGGGCGTTGACATGCGAAATATTTCAGAAGACTATTCACTATTGGCTATTCAAGGTCCAAAAGCTGTGGAAGCCATGCAATCTTTGACTTCTATTGATTTATCGGCTATCAAGTATTACCATTTTGAAGTGGCTGATTTTGCCGGAATTGAACACGTTATCATTTCCGCAACTGGTTATACCGGTTCAGGTGGATTTGAGATTTATTGCAAAAATGAAGATGCCGAGCAAGTTTGGAATAAAGTATTCGAAGCTGGTGAAGCCTTCGGAATCAAACCTATCGGATTAGCCGCTCGTGATACGTTGCGTTTGGAAATGGGATTCTGTTTATACGGCAATGATATCAACGATACGACTTCGCCATTAGAGGCCGGATTGGGTTGGATTACCAAATTCACCAAAGAGTTTACCAATTCCGAAAACCTAAAAAAACAAAAAGAAGCCGGTGTTTCCCGCAAATTGGTTGGTTTTGAACTAATCGAAAGAGGAATTCCGCGCCACGATTACGAAATTGTAGATGCCGATGGCAACAACATTGGAATCGTAACTTCGGGAACTATGGCGCCATCTTTGGGTAAAGGAATTGGAATGGGCTATGTGAAAACCGAATTTTCTGCGGTTGACAGTGAGATTTTTATCCAAATCCGAAACAATAAAATAAAAGCAAAAGTGGTCAAACTACCCTTTTACAAAAAATAAAACTTAGTGAAAAAACTCTTTATCATAGGCATTCTTTTTCCTTGTGTCCTTTTCAGTCAAACTGAAAAAAATCCTTGTGAAACCCTATTAAAACTAAATGCTCTGATTCAAGAGAACCATTACAAACCCAAACCGGTAGACGATAGTTTATCGGTTTATGTTTTTACTACCTTTCTAAGCCGATTGGATGAAGAAAACAGGTTATTCATTGAGCCCGAAATCAAAGAACTCAGCAAACACAAGTACAAAATTGATGACTATATCAAGGCAAACAATTGTGATTTTTTGCATGAATTTTATTTGGCCTATAACAAAACCATAACGCGGTATACAACCATGCTGGCGGCTATGGAGAAAGAGCCGTTTCCTTTGAGCAGTACCGAAAGTGTCGTTTTTTCAAAGAAAGCATTCCCTTATGCCAAAGATGAAGCCGAAGTTAAACATTTGTACAAAAAACGGATTTTGTTCAACACCCTTCGCGATGTAGCTGAATTGAGTACCAATAAGGATTCATTAGTAACCAATTTTAATACGATTGCAGCCACGAGCAAAGCCAAAGTATTTGATAAATCCAAATGCAAAATTGAAAGTTATCAGTTTACCGAAGCTGAATTTCAAGCGATTTTCTTTAGTGTGTTTTGCTCTTATTTTGATCCGCATACCGAATATTTTTCAGCCAATGAAAAGGCTTCTTTTTTCTCAACGGTGAGTTCTGACAACCTGACTTTTGGCTTGTATGTTTCCATGACAGAGAAAGATGAAATGACTGTGGACGACATTATTCCGGGAAGTTCAGCTTATTTCACTGAGAAAATTGACAAAGGAGATCAGTTGATTAAAATCAAATACAAAGACGAAGAATATGAGATTGCCTGTGCCTCGATGAAAAAAATTGATGAAATCATCAGTTCCAATGAATACAAGAAGGCCGATTTCACTTTCCGCAAAAAAAGCGGACAAGTTTACAGCGTTAGTTTAGTCAAAAAAATATTGAAAGATTACCAAAACAACGTTTTTAGCTTTAAAATAAAAAAGGATAATGCCACTTTTGGGTATATTAGAATTCCCAGCTTTTATTCCACTTTCGAAAACGGAAAATCAAACGTAAGCAACGATGTGACCAAGGAAGTATACAAATTAGAGGAAGACAATGTAGACGGTATCATTATCGATTTAGAAAATGATGGCGGCGGTTCTATGGAAGAAGCAATAAGGCTATCGGGGCTATTCATCGATTATGGTCCGTTGGCGGTCATGAACAACAATAAAAACAAGAAAGAAATATTAAAAGACACCAATCGCGGTACCATTTATAATGGTCCTATGGTGGTAATGATAAATGGTTTTTCGGCTTCGGCCAGTGAGTTTTTTACCAATGCCATGCAGGATTACAATCGAGCTATCATTATTGGTAACAAATCATTAGGAAAAGCTTCTATGCAACGGGTATTTCCATTGGATGAGAACAATGATGAGTTTCTGAAATTGACTCTGGAGAAATTTTACAGAATAACAGGTAAAAGCAATCAGTACATAGGCATTACGCCGGATGTTGAAATTCCGCTGTTGTTTGATAAGCAAATGCCTAGAGAAGACAGTAACGATACCGCTTTGAAAAACGATGAAATTGCTGTTACGTTGAAATATAATCGCCTGCCGAATGAAACATATGCAAATGCGATTGCTTTAAGTAAAAAAAGAATTGAAACCAGTAAAGAAGCCAACGACATTATAGCTTTGAATGCGAAAATCAATCCTTTCTACGATAATAATTTACCACCCATCACACTAAAATTTGATGCCGTTTTTACTGATGTCACCAAAGTCAATGCCTTATGGAAAAGTATAAAATCGGCCAATGAAAAAGAGTATCCGATAGCTGTCACTCAAAATTCTGTGGATGATGAATACCAAAAATATGATGACTATTTGAAGAGTTGTAACACCGAAAGGATTAAAGATCTTAAAAAAAACTTTCATGTTTTAGAAGCAATTAATATACTTAACGATATAAAACAATCAAAACCATAACTATATGAAATTCAAATTACTATTCGCCTTTATATTTTTGATAAGTTTAAATTTATCAGCGCAAGAATTCAAGACGCCGGTTGACTATTTGGCTTACATTGGAAAAGAACAGGGAAACATTTCAAAGAGCATGTGGAAGTACACTTCGGCTGTAGCCCATTCTAAAAGCGCCCGTAAGATTGATGCTACCCGAAAACAACTGATAAAAAGCATCCAAACAGCCAGTAAGAAAATCAGCGATTTAAAAGCAGGCTATAAAGATGATTTGGATTATAGAAATCAGGTGCTGGATTTCCTTAGCATTTCTGAAAAAAACATCAACGAAGAATACGATAAAATCATTGACATGCAAGAAGTGGCGGAGCAATCCTACGATTTGATGGAAGCCTATATTATGACGCGTGACTTGGTGAATAAAAAAATTGACGCCGAATATGAAAAAGTGAGTTTGGCACAAAAACAATTTGCCTTGAAATACAACATCAATCTAACCGAGGACACGAGTGAATTGGGTGAAAAAATGAAAATTTCAAATGAAGTATTTGATTACCACACTCAGTTGTACCTGATATTCTTCAAAACTAATATCACCGATTTAAATTTGTCAGTCGCTATTGAAAAGAAGGATTTAGGCGTAATCCAACAAAATGCCAATGCTTTATTGCAATATGCGGATGAAGGATTGGAAAAATTAAAAACCATGAAAGCGTTTGGAAATGACAACACTATGGTAATTGTCACTAAAAAAGCGTTAGAATACTATAAAAAACAAGCGCAGCAATACGTTCCGAAAGTGGTTGATTTCCTTATGTTTAATGAGAAATTTGACAATGCCAGAAAATCGCTGGAAGCCAAATCGGATAAAGATAAAACCAAAGAAGAAGTCGATAATTACAATGGCATGGTGAAACAAATCAACAAAGAAATAGAGAACTACAACAAAGCCAACAGCGCCAATTTTCAGGAAAAAAATATGGTAATTACCAATTGGAATAACACGGGAGATAATTTTATTTCTTCTCACGTTCCGGCAGATTAATTTCAAATTTGCATTAATCGAATAATACCTTATTTTTGCACTCAATTTAGACATAAAACATAATATTCTTAGGAATGGGAAGAGCATTTGAATTTAGAAAAGGAAGAAAAATGAAACGCTGGTCAGCCATGGCCAAAGCGTTTACTCGTATCGGAAAAGATATTGTAATGGCGGTAAAAGAAGGCGGTCCAAATCCGGAAGCCAACTCTCGTTTAAGAGCCGTGATGCAAAATGCCAAATCGGCCAACATGCCGAAAGAAAACGTAGAACGTGCCATTAAAAAAGCAACCGATAAAGATACTGCTAACTATAAAGAAGTTTTATTCGAAGGCTATGCCCCACACGGAATCGCTATCTTAATCGAAACGGCAACTGACAATAACAACCGAACGGTGGCCAATGTTAGAAGTTATTTTAACAAATGCAATGGAACACTAGGTACACAAGGTTCGGTAGAATTCATGTTTGATCACACTTGCAATTTCCGCATTCCGAATAACAATATTGATATTGAAGAAATGGAATTGGAATTCATCGATTTTGGTGCCGAAGAAATTTTTGCCGATGAAGACGGAATCCTAATCTACGCTCCTTTCGGAAGCTTTGGAGCGATTCAAAAAGAATTGGAAAGTCGTGGTATCGAAATCTTGTCTTCAGGATTTGAACGAATCCCACAGATTACTAAGAAATTAACCGAAGCTGAAATGGCTGACGTAGAAAAACTTATCGAAAAAATTGAGGAAGATGATGACGTGATGAACGTATATCATACGATGGAAGAATAATTTTATATTACCTCATATAGTAAATCCGTTTTGTACCAACAGAACGGATTTTTTTATTTAACTGATTCTTAAACACTTACTTTTTTATAAAAAAAATTGTACTAAAAAGTTGTAACATTCAAACTCGCGCTCCGTATAATTACAGATTTTTATCATAGAAAACTATTCTAAAATATCGCAACGTAGCGTCAACATCAATTGAACTGCAATTTGATTTATTTTTATTTTCCAATACAATCTCTTTAAAAATCCAATTAAAAAAACCAACTTAAATTAATAACAATGAATGACATTTTCTCTTATTGGTGGGTAGTCTTACTTGTCTTATCCATTATTCTTTACAAATTTGTTTTACGTGTATTCTTCGGAATGGTAATCGTTCCCGAAGATAAAATTGGTTTAGTCACCAAAAAATTCGTGCTTTTCGGAACTGACAAATCATTGCCCGACGGCCGTATCATTGCCACTAAAGGCGAAGCGGGTTATCAGGCGCAAACTCTAGCTCCGGGTTTATACTGGATGAAATGGATTTGGCAATATTCTATCGATATGTCTCCGTTTACCATCATCCCCGAAGGCAAAATTGGATTGGTCTTGAGTAAAGACGGAAAAGAAATCCCAACCGGTCGCATTTTGGCTCGAAAAGTTTCCAGCGATAATTTCCAGGATGCCAAAGCATTCCTTGAAAATGGTGGTCAAAAAGGACGTCAGACAGCTTTCATCACAACCGGTTCGTATCGTATCAATACTTTTCTGTTCGAAATTGTTATGGCCGATCAAATCAAAATATTCGAAAATATGGTGGGTGTGGTAACCGCTTTAGACGGTGAACCTATTCCAATCGGGCAAATTGCCGGTAAATATGTAGAATCACACAATAACTTTCAGGATTTTGATAAGTTTTTGGATGATGGTGGAAACCGTGGTTTGCAGCCACAAGTAATGTTAGCTGGTTCATATTACATCAACACTTGGGCCATTCAAATTGAGCAAACTCCAATGACAGATGTACCAATTGGATATGTTGGCGTTGTCATTTCTTATATTGGTGAAGACGGTAAAGATGTTACTGGAGAACATTTCAAACACGGAAATATAGTTTCCAAAGGGCAACGTGGAGTTTGGATGGAACCACTGGGACCTGGTAAATACGCTTTGAATAAATATACGACCAAATTGGAATCAGTACCAACCACCAACCTAGTGTTGAACTGGGCTGATGCCCGAAGTGAATCACATAATTTGGATCATAATTTATCAACTATTACGGTTCGTTCTAAAGATGGTTTCCCATTCAACTTGGACGTGTCGCAAATTATTCACGTTCCGGCTAATGAAGCTCCAAAAGTAATTGCCCGTTTTGGTAGCATGACCAACTTAGTGTCACAAGTTTTAGAACCAACCATTGGTAACTATTTCCGTAACTCGGCACAGGAAAGTGATGTGATTTCATTCCTGAGCACTCGTAAAGAGCGTCAGGAATCGGCTAAAAATCATATCAAAGTAGTTTTGGATGAATACAATGTAAATGCCGTAGATACGTTGATTGGAGATATCGTGCCACCGGATTCGTTGATGAAAACATTAACCGACAGAAAGATTGCCGAAGAAGAGCAAAAAACCTATCAAACCCAAAAAATGGCGCAAGAACAGCGTCAGGGAATGGAAAAAGAAACCGCTATTGCCGATATGCAGAAGGAAATCGTTCGTGCTTCGCAAAGTGTTGAAATTGCCCAACGCACCGCCGATGCAACTGTTAAGAAAGCGGAAGGTGATGCTACCAGTTTAAAACTAAATGTAAACGCCGAAGCAGAAGCCACAAAAATGCGTGCCAATGCTGAAGCAGAGGCTACTAAAGCCAGAGCCGGTGCACAAGCCGAAGCTACCAAACTAAACGCCAGCGCCGAAGCAGAGAAAATCTCTAAAACCGGTTTGGCAGAAGCTGAGAAAATTATGGCCATTGGTAAATCGACAGCGGAATCGTATCAATTACAAGTTTCTGCTATGGGTGGTGATAACTTTACCAAATACAAAATCACCGAAGAAATTGGTAAAGGCAGCATTAAAGTAATTCCGGATGTATTGATTTCCGGCACTAATGGTTCCGAAGGCGGCATCAGTGGCTTATTGGGAATGAAACTGATGGAAATGATGGATACCAAAAATGATAAAGACGAACCGAAGAAAAAATAATCCAAAGTTCTGTAAAAACAAAAACTCCGGGCAATGCCCGGAGTTTTTTTTATATCTTAAAAGTAATGATTACTTAATAAATTCCACTTTTTGAACTTCTTCCGCATTGATGCTGTCAAAGAAACCTTGCTCATTCATCCAATCATCACTGAATACTTTACTCATATAACGCGAACCGTGGTCTGGGAAAATGGCAATTACATTACTGTTTTCAGTAAACTCACCTTCTTCGGCATATTGTTTAATCGCTTGCATTACAGCACCCGATGTGTAACCAACAAACAATCCTTCTTTCTTGGCGATTTCTCTGGTAGTGTGGGCACTTTCCTCATCTGTTACTTTCATGAAATGATCAATCAAATCAAAATCGGTAGCCGTTGGAATTAAGTTTTTACCTAAACCTTCAATTCGGTATGGATAAATTTCTTCGGCGTCAAACTCTTTGGTTTCGTGGTATTTTTTCAATACAGAACCAAAAGCATCCACTCCTAAAATTCTAATATCCGGATTCTTTTCTTTTAAATACTTTGCAGCTCCTGAGATAGTGCCACCCGTCCCGCTACAAGCAATTAAGTGGGTAATTTTTCCGTTGGTTTGTTCCCAAATTTCCGGACCGGTTGATTTGTAATGCGCATCAACATTTAGTTGATTAAAATATTGATTGATATAAATCGAACCTTTGGTTTCTTCGTGCAAACGCTTGGCTACATTGTAATAAGAACGCTCATCATCCGCAGATACGTGTGCCGGGCAAACATATACCTTGGCCCCTAAACTGCGTAACATATCAATTTTATCTTTGGAAGATTTTGAACTAACCGCTAAAATGCAATTATACCCTTTGATGATGCTAACCATCGCTAAACTAAAACCGGTATTCCCCGAAGTAGTTTCAATGATCGTATCGCCTGGAGAAAGGATTCCTTGTCTTTCAGCTTCTTCAATAATATATAATGCAATTCTGTCTTTGGTAGAATGACCTGGGTTGAAAGCTTCAACCTTAGCGTAAAAATTTCCTGGTAAAGATTCGGTGATTTTATTAAGCCTAATTAGCGGAGTATTCCCTATTAAACTTAACACATTATCGTGAGCTTTTATATCTTCTTTCATAAAATAAATTAGTCAAGGCGCATTAATCAGTCATTTTACATGACTTTATAACTTTGCAAATTTAATAAAATATTTTTAACTATCTTTTTATTCCTTCTAAATCTAATAAAAAACTGTATTCTTTGGCTATTTCTTTAAGGGCTTCAAACCTTCCCGAGGCTCCTCCATGTCCAGCTTCCATGTTGGTATCCAAATATAATTGATTATCATTGGTTTTCAAAACCCGCAATTTTGCCACCCATTTAGCTGGTTCCCAGTACTGTACCTGAGAATCATGCAAACCGGTTGAAATATACAGGTTCGGATACTCTTGTGCCGTTACATTATCATAAGGCGAATAAGAAAGCATATAATTATAATATTTTTTCACGTTGGGATTACCCCATTCGTCATATTCTCCTGTCGTTAATGGTATCGTTTCGTCTAACATTGTTGTTACAACATCTACAAACGGTACCTGAGCGACTACCCCATGGTACAAATTTGGTGCCATATTTATAATCGCACCCATCAAAAGCCCACCAGCTGAACCTCCTTCAGCATATAAATGAGTAGCAGCAGTAAACTTTTCATCAATAACAAATTGGGAGCAATCGATGAAATCTGTAAACGTATTTTTCTTTTTCAATAATTTTCCGTCTTCATACCATTGTCTGCCCAAATCCTCTCCGCCCCGAATGTGCGCAATGGCATAAATAAAGCCTCTGTCTAACAATGACAAGCGAACCGATGAAAAATAACAATCCATAGTAACACCATACGAGCCGTATGCATATAGCAACAAAGGATTTTTTCCGTTTTTTTCCAACCCTTTTCGATATACCATCGAAATCGGGATTTTAGTCCCGTCTTTGGCTGTAGCCCAATGGCGCTCTTCCTGATAATTCTTTTTATCAAACTTTCCTCCAAGCACTTCTTGTTCTTTGAGTATCGTTTTTTCTTTGGTACGCATATTAAAATCAATGGCCGACGAAGGTGTGGCAAGGGATTGAAAACTATAACGAAGCATTTCGGTATCGAAATCGAGATTCGTTGTAGTATATGCGGTGTATGTTTCACTGTCAAACGGCAAATAGTACTCTCCTGTCCCACTCCACGGCATAATGCGAATGTTATTCAAACCATTGAAGCGTTCAGAAACGACTAAATACTCTTTGAAAATATCAATATCTTCCAATAATACTTCTTCTCTGTGGCCAATGACATCAACCCAATTTTCTTTTGAGGTAGCACTTTCCGGTGTTTTCATTAACTTAAAATTGGTGGCGTTATCTTTATTGGTCACTATATAAAAATGATCTCCAAAATGCGACATCGAATATTCCAAGCCTCGGGTTCTTTTCTGAAAAACTTTGAATTTAGCATCTGGTGTAACAGATAAAACCGTTTGGTATTCAGTGGTTAATGTACTGCTGGAGTTGATAATAATGTATTTTTTTGATTTCGATTTATAGACCGACACATCAAAAGTCTCATCCTTTTCAAAATAAACCAACTTGTCTTTATCCGAAGTGGTTCCGATTTTGTGCTTGTAAATTTTATCCGCACGCAAAGTTTGTTCGTCTTTACGCGAATAAAACAAAGTCTTATTATCACTGGCCCAAGTGGCTCCGCCAGTAGTGTTTTCAAGTTTTACAGGAAGTATTTCTCCCGTTATCAAGTTTTTTATTTGAATCGTATACTGTCTTCTGGAAACCGTATCTACGCCAAAACTTACCCAAATATTATCTTCGCTCACACTTAATCCTGCCAAATTAAAATAGGTAAATCCTTTGGCCATCGCATTGCAATCAAACAAGATTTCTTCCTTAGCATCCAATGAACCTTTTTTACGGGAATGGATGGGATAATCCTTGCCTTTTTCAAAGCGAGTGATATAATAATAGCCATTGTAGAAATAAGGAACTGATTCGTCATCTTCTTTAATGCGGGACTTCATTTCCTCAAACAAATCGGTTTGAAACTTCTTGGTATGCGCGGTAGCTTGTTGATAGTATTCATTTTCCTGATTGAGGTAGTCAATCACTTCCGGTTTTTCTCTTTGGTTTAACCAATAATAATTATCGGTACGAACATGACCGTGCTTTTCCAAAGTATGTGGAATTATTGTTGCTTTTGGCGGAAGTAGTAGTGTTTCTGGCATGAAAGGATAAATTGTCTAAGGCAAAAATAACCAATCTAAAGCCATGAGATTTTAGATGGCTAAGAAGTTATGCACTTAAAAATTAACAAGTTTATTTATAATTGCTATTTTAGCTTAACAACGCTATAGTTATGGACAAGTATTTGGCAACCTTTCAGTCTTGGGATAAACTGGCTTCACAGTATCAGGAGAAATTCATGGATTTGGATTTGTATGATGACACCTATGATTTATTTTGTCAATTAATTAAAAAACCAAATGCCACTATTTTTGAAATCGGTTGTGGCTCGGGAAACATCACTAAATACCTGCTGGCCAAAAGACCCGATTTTAATATTCTCGCTACTGATGTGGCGCCCAGCATGATTGTCTTGGCTCAGCAAAATAATCCAACGGCAAAGTTCATGGTGATGGATGCAAGGAAAATTGATGCCTTGAATTCCAAATTCAACGGTATTATGTGTGGTTTTTGCATGCCGTATTTGTCAAAAGAAGATTGCCTCAAACTGATAAAAGACAGCTCCGATTTATTGGAAGTAGATGGTGTATTCTATGGCAGTGCTATCGAAGGAAATTACGACTTATCCGATTATGAAACCAGCAGTGACGGGCAGGTGAAAATGTTTGTGTATTACCACCAAACCGATTATTTGCTGGAAAGTTTTAAAGAAAACAACATGGAAGTCATTGATTTAATCCGGAAAAAATATCAAAAGTCTGACGGAACAACATCCATTCATTTGATTATTATAGCTAAGAAAAAATAGTGCCTAAAAGCTAATTTTCTCCAAAGTCTCCATTACATAATCGTGCATCACCTGGCGATAATCCAAATGAGTTACCATTCGAAGCGCTCCTTTGCCCAATAAACTTATGGCGATTCCTTTTTGTTTCAGCTTGTCCATGACTTGTTTGTCATCGATTTGCGATTGCACCGAAAACACTATGATGTTGGTTTCTACAGGTTCTACTTTGGCAACCCAAGAAAGAGAGGCTAGTTTTTGACCCAATTCTTTAGCTCTTCGGTGGTCGTCTTCGAGCCTGTTAATATTATTGTGCAAAGCGTAAATTCCGGCTGCCGCCAAATAACCCGATTGGCGTAAGTTACCTCCAAATATTTTTCGAACGCGTAATGCTCGATGCATCGTTTCGCCATCAGAAACCAAAACCGAACCTATGGGCGCACCCAATCCTTTCGAAAAGCAAACCGAAATGGTATCAAATAATTCTCCAAATTGCTTTGGATGTTGCTTTTTGGCCACTATGGCATTCCACAAACGCGCGCCATCCAAATGGTATTTCAAATTGTTATCGGTACAAACTTGCTTTATCTTTTTTAATTCCTCTAAATCATAACAAGCACCACCGCCTTTATTCGTGGTATTTTCTATTCCCACCATTTTAGACAAAGGAGCATGATAAAACTCAGGATCATTAATTCCGGCTTTAACTTGGTCAGCGGTAATCATCCCGCGATTGCCATCCAATAAATTGAAATTCACACCACTGTTAAACGAAGCGCCACCGGCTTCATACAAGTGAATGTGCGACCATTTATCGCAAATAATCTGATCGCCCGGATTGGTATTCAACTTAATCGCCGTTTGATTGGCCATCGTTCCCGAAGGAAAAAACAACGCCGCTTCCTTACCAAACAAATCGGCTACCATTTTTTCAAAGGCATTTACTGTTGGATCCTGTTTGAAAACGTCATCGCCTACTTTGGCGTTGAACATGGCTTGCAACATTTCCGGACTTGGCTTGGTTACTGTATCACTGATTAAATTAATTTCCATATTCTGTAGAGATAGCTTACTTTTGCGATACAAAACTACATTATTTATGACAAATACCGAACAAATTAAAGGTATTGTAGAACGCCTTGGTGCGTTGAGGAGGTATCTTTGACATTGATGCCAAGCTTATAGAAATTACCAACGAAGAAGAAAAAACCTTCGCGCCCGATTTTTGGAATAACGCCAAAGAAGCCGAAGTTATTGTCAAAAACCTCCGTTCCAAAAAGAAATGGGTGGAAGATTTTGAAAAAGGCAATGCTATGGCCGAAGAACTTCAGATTATCTACGAATTTTTCAAAGATGGTGATGCCACAGAAGAAGAACTCGACTCTCAATACGAAATCACCAATGCCCATATCGAAAACCTGGAATTCCGAAACATGCTTTCGGATGAAGGCGACAGTTTGAGTGCCGTGTTGCAAATTACAGCCGGTGCCGGTGGTACCGAAAGTTGTGATTGGGCTTCCATGCTGATGCGTATGTATATGATGTGGGGCGAAAAAGAAGGCTATAAAATCAAAGAATTGAACTTTCAGGAAGGTGAGGTTGCTGGAATCAAAACGGTCACTTTAGAATTTGAAGGCGATTATTCCTTTGGGTATTTAAAAGGCGAAAACGGCGTGCATCGTTTGGTGCGCATCTCCCCTTTTGACAGTAATGCTAAGCGCCACACTTCTTTTGCTTCCGTATATGTGTATCCGTTGGTAGATGACAGTATCGAAATTGATATCAATCCGGCCGATATTGAAATTACTACTTCGCGCTCGAGCGGTGCCGGTGGACAGAACGTAAACAAGGTGGAAACCAAAGTACAGTTGGTTCACAAACCAACCGGAATCCAGATTCAATGTTCGGAAACGCGTTCGCAGCAGGACAACCGACAAAGAGCCATGCAAATGCTTCGGTCACAATTGTACGAAATTGAATTAAAAAAACAACAGGCACAACGCGCCGATATCGAAGCCGGGAAAATGAAAATCGAATGGGGTTCTCAAATTCGGAACTATGTGATGCAGCCTTATAAACTTGTGAAAGACGTGCGTACAGGCTTTGAAACCAGCGATGTGGATAGCGTCATGAATGGCAATATTGATGCTTTTTTGAAAGCCTACCTGATGATGATGGGACAAAGAGAAGAATAGTTTAACAATCGTTTTTAGGAAATTAGAATTCATTTCCCTTTATTTGAAACTTATTCCAAATCAAACCAACTATGAACTCATTCACCATTCAGGAAATTAACGACGTATTATGTGGCGAAATTGTAGGCTGTATTTCCAAAAAAATTACGGCTCCCGAACAATTAGAAACCGCAACCGAAACTGAAATTTCTTTTATTGGGAATAAAAAATATGAAAAATTTTGGGAAGGTTCTAAGGCTTGTGTAGCAGTTGTCAATCAAGACATTGCGATAGAGCCCGGAGAAAATCGCGCGTTTATCAAAGTGAAAAATGCCGATTTGGCGATGTCGCAGGTCTTAAATTTATTTGCTCCCAGCACTCCTGTTTTTAAAGTTGACATTCACCCAACAGCGGTAATTGATGATACTGTTTCCATTGGAAATGGCGTTAAAATTGGTGCTGGATGTTACATTGGTCCGAATGTGGTTCTGGCCGAAAACGTTACTATTTACCCTAATGTTACTATTCTTGACGAATGTTCTATTGGGAAAAACACTACCATTTGGTCTGGAACGGTAATCCGCGAACGTTGTCATGTGGGTGCCTATTGCATTTTGCATCCGAATTGTACTATCGGTGCGGATGGTTTTGGTTTCCGCCCTTGTCCGGAAAAAGGTTTAGTCAAAATTCCACAAATCGGAAATGTCATCATTGGAAATGGTGTCGAAATTGGGGCTAACTCTTGTGTTGACCGAGGTAAATTCAGCTCGACTATACTTGGTGATGGCTGTAAAATTGATAACTTAGTTCAAATCGGACATAATTCTAAGCTTGGAAAATTCTGTATTATGGCAGGAAATTCAGGTTTGGCTGGTTCAGTAACCTTAGGAAACGGAGTCATTATTGGTGGAAGCGCTTCTATAAAAGACCATACTACTATTGGCGATGGCGCTATAGTTGGCGCAGGTTCCGGAGTAGCCGGTGATATTGAAGCAGGAAAAACGGTATTAGGTTATCCGGCGATTGATGCTCGTGATGCCTTGAAACAATGGGCCATTTTAAAAAGATTAGTAAGAGATTCTAATAAATAGTTTTTTATTCCATAAAAGACACTATATTTGCACCGAGGATTCCGAAAGGAAGTTACACCTCACCGCAATAGTCGATCGCTCCAGATCGACTTTTGTATTTTATATACCTAAGCAAAAGCCCAAAGCAGTTAACTGTTTTGGGCTTTTGAATTAAAAAAGTATTGAAAATTATAAAACTTCTTTTAAGAAATTCAGCATGGCTTGCCAGGAGCGTTTGTCTGCCTTTTCGTTATAGGCTGCTCCTTTTGAATTATCCGTTCCGGCATTTTTATCGGTAAAGGAATGTACTGCATTGGCATAATATACAATTTGCCAATCGGCTTCCGCTTTGCGCATTTCATTTTGAAAAGCCTCAATTTCAGCTTGTGATTCATAAGGATCATCCGCACCGTGAAGTACTAATACTTTGGAAGTGATCTTAAGAATATCTCTGTTTTCATCTCTTCCCAAGCCGCCGTGAAACGATACAATTCCTTTTACTTTCATATTGGTTCTGGCTGCTTCAATAGCTCCGGTTCCACCAAAACAATAACCCAAGACAACAATGTCATCCGGATTAGCTCCTTGTTTTATTAATTCAGCTAACGCTAATTTAATTCGGGTTTGATATTCCTTAATGTTTTTTTTGTAATAGCCTGCTTTTGCTCCGGCTTCATTAAAATTGGTTGGACGCTGGTCTTTGCCATAAATATCGGCTACAAAAGTTGTATACCCCAAAGCAGCTAAGCGATTGGCCGTATCTTTAGCATGATCATCAATTCCCATCCAGGCTGGCAGAATTAATACACCTGCTTTGCTCTTCAAAGGTTTGACGGGTTTAACACTGATGCCTATTAGAGTTTGGCCACTGTCACTATATTCGACAGTTTTGGATTGTGAAAAAACAGCTCCGGCACTTTGTATCATTAGAACAAGCATTAGAAATTTGGTTTTCATAAGTAATAAAGTTTTAGCTTATAAATTTAAGAAATAGGATGCAAAACAATTGTTAATTGTGCCTTAAAAATAAATTAGATGCCAATTTCCACCTGAAAGCGAAGGTACCAGTTGTTTTTGGTTTCACCTGTATCGAAGGTTAACTTGTCAAAGGTCAATTCGCTTTGCAATTTAAAAGTATGTTCCCAAAGATATTTGGTCACTCCCAAACTGTATTCGTTTGTATCAGGAGTCAGTGCTTTGATATCGTCCCCGGCTTTTTGTGTAGAAAACCTTCCGATTACTTCATAATTAGATCGCAATAAATAACTTAACTGATAATCAAATCCGCTACCAACATAGGCATAATTAATTTCGGCAGCATTTACTGGATTGACAGTGATGGCAGTATCGGTAGTGGTTCTCGACATATAACTGGCCATGGCAGCCCAACCTCGGTACTTAAACATAGCATCCAATAATACCGATTTCATCGTTCTTGTTTCAAATAAATCAATGCCGGTTTCTCCCATAGCTCTTCTGGCATGGTTATTCTGTTGAAAGGCTCCGGAAAGCATCAGTTTTGGTTTTTTTTCCCGTTGAATATCCCCTTCAAAATACGTTCCGTCTTTGGTAAAAGCACCAAAAGGCAACACTTCAATTTTCCCGGTAACGGCCACACCATCATCTGCTTTACCGGTTTGATTTCTACCTTCACCACCGGACAAAGCCGCTTTGAAATTATACGAGAATTTATTCTCAAACTCATTAAAATTATGAATCTGGAAACCAAAATCTCGGTCAATGGTGAACTTGGTATTGTTGATAGAACGGTCTGTCAGTTGTAGTGCTCCGGAGGAATTTACGGTTTGTCTGTTGCCCGGCAGTTTGGTTTGTCCGAAACTCAGACTCCAATGTTTATTAGGTTTATAATACACAACCGCATCTCGAATTACATTTAGATTTTGACCATCTTTAGTTACGCCAACATCGCCGGGAGCAAATGATAATTGCAGGGCAAATTGAAATTTTGGATTCATTACAAAACCGTCAAAACGCAAACGCAAACGACGCACTTGCCCGTCATAGCCGCCATTTTCATCTTCATTCTTGATATAAGTAACCCTGTTTTGAATTCGGAAGCGAATGTTCAGTTGAAACAAACTATCCGGAGTTGTAATACCAATACCTTTTTTGAAACTATAATAAGGCAGTGTTGATAGTTTTATATCGTTACTCTTGGTGGTTTGAATAATCTGGGAATACAGAGAAACCGAGAATAGCAATAGTAATAGTTGCAGAGTTTTTTTCATATTGTAGTGTTGTATGAAGTAGTTGATGTTGTTTTAACAATAAATTGATGTTTAGCAAATGATTTTTTAACAAATAAAAATAGCTTATAAAAAAAGCCAACAGTACCGTTGGCTTTTCAATATGTAAAAAGTTTATAAAAATAATCTAAGGAAATAATAGACTAAGGCTGCCAAAACAGCTGATACCGGTATGGTCAAAATCCAAGCCCATAATAATTTAACTGTCACTCCCCAGCGCACAGCTGAAACCCTTTTGGTAACGCCTACTCCGATGATAGATCCTGTAATAGTATGCGTTGTTGATACGGGAATTTTAAAATGCTCTGTAGTAAACAAAGTCAAAGCTCCGGCTGATTCAGCAACTACGCCTTCAAAAGCGGTTACTTTTGTAATTTTAGACCCCATGGTTTTAACAATTTTCCAACCACCACTTAATGTTCCTAAAGCAATTACGGTATAACACGTCAGCGGAATCCAGCCCGGCATATTGGACTTAATTCCTTTATCTTCATCGGGCAAAATCACATTAAGATCCAGCCAGCCTGCCGACATGTCAAAATGAGGATGTGTTTTCAAAAACACCGCTACCGCAGCTGCAATGATACCCATTACTTTTTGTGAATCATTTCCACCGTGGCCTAAACTGAAAGCGGCTGAGGATAATAACTGCATTCGTTTCAAAACTTTCTCTGCTTTGGCTGTTGAAAAAGTACTGAAGAAAAGATTGAAAATAGCTAAACTGTAAAAGATAACCGCTACCAAAAACCATTTGATATTAGACGGCTCAAACAGTACACTCCATAAATGACTATCAAATCTTGGTTTTTTTATATCATCATAGCCTACCATTACAGAAGACATAAACCAGAAAACCAATCCCATTAATACTACGGTTAAGATTTTAGGATAGACATTCTTTTTGGAAGAATACATTAACCATAAAGAGATAAAATACGAGATAATCATTCCTAATAAAGGAGCGAAAACAATAAACAAAATGATGATAAAAACTCCGGAAGGCAATAACTCCCCTTCTTTGGCCGCTTTGTACCAGTTAACGATTTTAAAACCAAAATGCTCCGGATCGGTCACACCACGGAAACCGTGTGCAATAGCAGCTCCGGCAAAACCTCCGATAAGTGTGTGTGAGGATGATGATGGAATTCCTTTCCACCAAGTGAATAAATTCCAAATGATAGCTGCAATGATTCCGGCTAAAATAACCACCAAGTCAATACTCGCGGTATTGGCCGTTTTTGCCACCGTATCGGCAACTCCAAATCCAAAAACCCAATAGGCTAAGAAGTTAAAGAAAGCCGCCCAAAGCACCGCCTGAAATGGTGTTAGTACCTTAGTGGCAACAATAGTGGCAATGGAATTGGCCGCATCATGGAAACCGTTGATATAATCAAATATCAGGGCGAGTACTATAATTACAATTAGTAATGTCATAATTTCCTAATTGGTTATAATTTATGAGTGTTTAACAGAAATTTGTTCCATTACGTTAGAAACGCTTTTGCATTTATCCGAAGCCATTTCCAAGGCGGACAATACTTCTTTGTATTTGATAATGTTTTTAGCATCGGTTTCGTTTTCAAAGATATCGGCTACGGCTTTATCAAATACTGAATCCGCTTTGCTTTCCAGTTTGTTGATTTTTTTACAAGTATCTTTAATTGCTTTCGGATTCTTTAAATCTTTTAATTCTTTGATTCCAACTCCGATTAGCTGACAGGCTTCTAAGTTAATTTCCGTTAATTTTCGGATGGATTTAGTGATTTTTTCAATTTGGTACAAACGCATTCTACTAGCGGCACCGTGCATGTTATCAGCCACGTTATCAATCGCTTTGATTAACGAGTGAATGTCTTCACGGTCAAACGGCGTGATAAAATTGCGGCTTAATTCTAAGTGGGTTTTATGAGTAATCTCTTCTATAGTAGCTTCAAGTTCTTCTACTTTTCGGTAATATTCTTCTCTTTCAGATTTTGGAGCGTTTACCGCTTCGTGCAATGTTTCAGCTAATAGAATTAAATTAGCAGAGGCTTGTTCAAATAAAGGAAAGAATTTTTTATCCTTCGGAACTAAAAATTGGAAAATACTGTTTAAAGTCATTTTGTTTATTTTTTGATGCCGCAAAGGTATTTATCTTATGTTAACTCAATATTAACATATGAATTTAAAACCTTTGGAGAGTTTACAATTTCTTAACATTGATTCTTCCGAAAACAGTTTCAGATTCTTTGAAAACGTTTTCGTATTTTAGCACGCAATCCAAACAACACAAATATAACATACTATTTACAGCCATGGACATCAACTTCAATAAAAACGAAGATCATAACAAACTTTTATTAACCGAATTAAAGCAACACTTTGCCAAAGTAAAAGTAGGTGGCGGTACCAAACGCATCGAAAAACTCCACGCCGAAGGCAAAATGACCGCTCGCGAACGCATTGATTATTTATTAGATGCCAAAGCCAAAAGCATCGAAATTGGCGCCTTTGTTGGCGATGGTATGTATGCCGAACACGGTGGCTGTCCATCGGGTGGCGTTGTGGTGAAAATGGGATATATCAAAGGAAAACAATGCATCGTCGTAGCCAATGATGCTACCGTAAAAGCTGGTGCCTGGTTTCCAATCACAGCCAAAAAGAATCTTCGCGCTCAGGAAATCGCCATTGAAAACCGCTTACCTATTATATATCTTGTCGATTCTGCCGGAGTTTATTTACCAATGCAGGACGAGATTTTCCCCGATAAAGAACATTTTGGTCGTATCTTCAGAAACAACGCCGTCATGAGCAGTATGGGCATTACGCAAATTGCCGCCGTAATGGGCAGTTGTGTAGCGGGTGGCGCTTATCTTCCGATTATGAGTGACGAAGCGATGATAGTGGATAAAACCGGAAGTATTTTCCTGGCCGGAAGCTATTTGGTAAAAGCGGCCATTGGTGAAAACATTGATAATGAAACCCTGGGCGGAGCTACCACCCACTGCGAAATCTCAGGCGTTACGGATTATAAAGCCAAAGACGATAAAGACGCTTTAGATAGAATTAAAAGTATCGTCGGGAAAATTGGTGATTATGAGAAAGCCGGTTTCAACAGAGAAACTCCTCAAAAGCCAGCCGAGAAAGAAGAAGATATTTATGGTATTATTCCAAAATCAAGAAGCGACCAATACGACATGATGGAAATCATCAAACGCTTAGTCGATAATTCTGAAATGGACATGTACAAACCCGATTACGGAAAATCTATCATTACCTGCTACGCCCGCATTGACGGTTGGGCCGTGGGAATCGTGGCCAATCAACGTACCGTTTCCAAAACCAAGAAAGGGGAAATTCAGTTTGGCGGTGTGATTTATTCCGATTCTGCCGATAAAGCAACCCGTTTTATTGCCAATTGTAATCAAAAGAAAATTCCGTTAGTATTTATACAAGACGTTACCGGATTCATGGTAGGAAGTAAATCAGAACACGGTGGTATTATTAAAGACGGAGCCAAAATGGTGAATGCGGTTTCCAATTCGGTGGTGCCAAAATTTACCGTGATTGTTGGGAATTCCTATGGTGCCGGAAACTACGCCATGTGTGGCAAAGCCTATGATCCTCGATTAATCTTTGCCTGGCCAAGTGCGGAACTCGCTGTGATGGGTGGCACGCAAGCCGCCAAAGTATTGGCACAAATAGAAGCTGCCTCGTTAAAATCTAAAGGTGAAGTGGTAGATGAAAAAACCGAACTGGAATTATTCGACAAAATCAAAGCCCGTTACGACGCTCAGGTTTCTCCATACTATGCCGCAGCCCGATTATGGACTGATGCCATCATCGACCCGTTAGAAACCCGAACATGGTTGTCTATGGGAATTGAAGCGGCGAACCACGCTCCTATCGAAAAGAAATTTAATTTGGGGGTGATTCAGGTATGATGAACAGTAATAATGTCTTAAGGCAAGTTACCGATATTCAGATGCAATGCGAGAGAATCATTGCTTCCAAAGATGTGCTTGGTCAGTATCAGGATTTGGAAAAATATTCAAAAGAAATCAATAATTATTTACTGCTGCATGTAACAGATGAATTCATTGTCAGTCATATTCGTAGCATTCCAAAATTAAATCCAAATAAAACAACAGAAGAATCTATCATGATTAAATTCTTGTTGTTAGTTGCATTGCTGTTAACTGCCGGGGCTTTGAGCTCTCATATTCATTCCAGACAAAAAAGCGAGGAATTGAAAAGTCAAATCCACGAAATGAAAAACAAATATGCATCGCTTGAATTTTTATTAAAAAATTATTTCTGATATGAACAAAATCCTACTGCTTTGTTTCATCCTATTGGGTTCGAGCTCCATCCTCTCTGCCCAAGAAACCTTTACCCGAAAAGATTCGTTGCAAGGCGGATTGCGTCCTGAACGCACCAGTTTTGATGTATTGCGTTATGATTTGAATATTAAAATTAATCCTGAAGAAAGATCAATTGTAGGATATAACGACATCCGATTCAAGGTTATTGAAAACACAAAAGCAATACAATTGGATTTGTTTAAAAATATGAAAATTGACAGTATTGTTTATAACAAAAAAAAGGTCGTAAGTGTATTAGAATATAACGCCGTTTTTATTTATTTCCAAAAACCGTTACAAAAGGATATGCCTGAGCAAACAATTAGAGTTTATTATTCAGGAAATCCCATCATTGCCAAAAATGCACCATGGGACGGTGGTTTTGTATTTACCAAAGACCCACAGGGAAAACCTTGGATTAGTGTGGCCTGTCAAGGTACCGGAGCCAGTTTGTGGTATCCGGTAAAAGATTCCCAAAGCGATGAACCTGATTATGGCGCCACCATTAAAGTAGCAGTTCCTAATGATGTAATGGCTGTTGCCAATGGCAGGCTAACCGGTAGTGAGGATTTAAAAAATGGCTATACCCGTTGGGATTGGGAAGTAAAAAATCCAATCAACAATTATGACATTAATGTTACTATTGCCGACTTTGCGCACATTCATGACAACTACAAAGGCTTGGATTTAGATTACTATGTGTTACGCGAAAATGAAGCAAAAGCGCGAGCTCAATTTGAAGAAGTAAAACCCATGCTGGATTGTTTTCAAAGCAAATTCGGAAACTATCCTTTCCCTGAAGATGGCTATAAGCTGGTGGAAACTCCCTTTTTAGGGATGGAACATCAAAGCGCTGTGTCGTATGGCAATCATTATATGAAAGGTTATCTCGGCAAGGATTTATCCGGTACGGGCATCGGGAAATTGTTTGATTATGTTATCATTCATGAAAGCGGTCACGAATGGTTTGGCAACAGCATTACATCAAAAGATATCGCCGATATGTGGATACACGAAGGATTTACAATGTACAGCGAAGTGGTTTATGCCGAATGCCAATATGGATACGACAAAGCACAAACCTATATCAACGGAATGAAACGCAATGTCTATAACGACAAACCTATCATTGCCCCTTATGGCGTTAACAAAGAAGGTTCGACGGATATGTACTATAAAGGTGCTTTAATGCTCAATACAATTCGGCACATCATCAACGATGAAGCCAAATGGTGGAAAATCATTTTAAAATATTCTGAAACTTATCGCCATCAAATCATAGACACCGAAACGGTTGTCCAATTTTTCAATACCGAAACCGGTATGGATTTAACTTCGGTTTTCAATCAGTACCTGAGATATACAGCCATTCCAAAATTAGAATATCGAATCACCAAAAAGAAATTGGAATACCGATGGATTGCCCAAGCCGACCATTTCAACATGCCTGTTGATATCAAAATCAAAGGTGAGAAAATCAGACTACAACCTACCACCGATTGGAAAACATCTAAATTTAAAATCAAAAACATTACTGAAGTCGAAGTTTTGACTACTGATTTCTTTATTAATGTTGATTAAACAGTGAATATATTTTGTTAAAACAAATTCATACTTAATTAAAAATTAGTAACTTAGACTAAATTTTAAACTTTATTAGTATGGATACTTCAGTAAAAGGTTTGAACAAATGGGCAAATGCTCACACAAATTATTGGTTAGACGGGCTTCGTATTGCTCTTGGCGTTTTCTTCATTTACAAAGGCGCGCATTTTATTACCAACAATCGAGATTTTGAAGATTTAATTTCGCCCGTCAGTAACTTTATGGGAGGAATGCTAACGTTTCATTACATAGCAGCGGCACACATCATGGGAGGCATTATGATTATTTTCGGACTGCTGACCCGTTGGGCTATTATTGCTCAACTTCCTATTTTATTGGGTGCCATCCTGATTAATTTCTTTGGCGAAATGCATGTAGGAAATTTAGTTTTAGCGACTGTAATATTTGGAATCAGTTTATTTTATTCCTTCTACGGTGGTGGAAAACATTCAGCCGATTACTATTTCAAAATGGAAAAATAAAGTTGCATGATCCCAAACGCAACAAAAAAAACGCACTAAGGTTTATATTTTAGTGCGTTTTTGATTAGGTTAAACTTTCTTTCCTCAAAATCTTTCCGGTGGTAGTTTCTTTGAATTTCGGAACAAAGAGTATCTCTTTTGGTTTTTCGTATTTGTCTAAGTCTTCATAAAGAGTATCCTCAAAACTTTGCTTATTGCCTTCAATAACTAAGATTACCTTTTCGCCTAATTCGGCATCCGGTTTGGAAGCAATAAAAAAGCGTTGTTGTATTTTATTGGCCAACTTATGCTCTATCTGTTCCGGAATTAATTTGATACCACCACTATTGATGACATTATCCATCCTTCCCAGGAATATAAACTGATTTTCATTAACCAATTCTACTATATCATTAGTCACAATCACATCATCAGAAATTCTTGGCGCATGGATCACCAAACAGTTACGGTCATCATACGAAATGGTGACATCGGGTAAAACCGTAAAGGCTTTCTCTCCCAGTTTTCTGGCGGCAATATGGGTGATGGTTTCGGTCATACCATAAGTTTCATAGACTTGAGTGGGCAGTTTTAGTAATTGTTTTTCCAATGCTTTACTGACAGCAGCACCACCCACAATCATTTTCTTTACTTTTTTTAATTCGGGTAATGAATTCTGCGCTTGCAAAGGCACCATAGCTACAAAATCAAACTCAAGTTCATTACTCCGTAACGGATGCGAACTTGGTGCTACAAACTCTAAATCAAAACCCAGAATCATGGCGCGAACCAGCATCATTTTTCCCGCTACGTATTTCACAGGCAAACAATGAAGTGCTTTATTCCCCGGTTGTAAATCAAAGAAATCGCCGGTAGCCAAAGCGGAATGCACCATAGCTTGTTTGCTGACAGTTATCGTTTTGGGGGCTCCGGTGGTTCCCGATGTTTGCATTTCGATAAAATCTTTACTATCAAACCAGTCCAAAAGAAAATCGCCAACGGGTTTTTCAAATTCTTCGCCTTCTTTAATAAAGCTGTATGCCACACGACACAAATCTTCTCTATTGAGATGAAAGCCATTCAATTTGAACTGATTGTGTACGTTTTCGTAAGTTGGACTATTCATGATTTTCAACGTTTTGAGTGGATTCGATTGGATGAATTACAATGGTTCCGGTTAGTTTTTCTTTCCAATTGGCCCAGTTGTATTTTTTACTAAAGATAAATAATAGTATTGGAAAAATAATAAGAACCGGTGCCAAAATTTCAAAACCAACCGATGGTGTTGAGTTGTCTTTAAAAATAGAATTCGTTTGAAAAGCCGACCAATCGGAAGTAATTAACAACGCTCCTACCAAGTTATTAGCGGCGTGAAAACCAAGTGACAACTCCATTCCTTCATCCATAAGTGTGATGATTCCGAGAAAAAAACCAGTACCTATGTAATAGACTAAAATGATATATCCCATTTTTTCCACTTCGGGATTAGCAATGTGCATGGTTCCGAAAATAAGAGAAGTCATTACTAAAGGAAACCAACGATTCTTCGCTAAAAGCGCAAAGCCCTGCATCAAATACCCTCTGAAAACATATTCCTCGGTACTGGTTTGAATGGGAATCATCAAAATGCCAATTATCGCTAAAATCAGAAAAGGTATTGGTTTAAAATTATAAATGAAATCCTGTGGGCTCTGATAATACATGACTAAAGTAGAACCTGCCGTAAATATTCCCCATAAGGAAAAAGAGAAAAAGATCCTGCCCCAATCGACTTTTGCTCTCGAGGTGGTTAGAGATAGGAATGTTTGTTTGTGAAAATATTTTACGACCAAAATTATAGCGGCAAAACCAAATACAAAGGATAATAAAATAAAAAACAACGTAAGGTTTGGTGACAAAAAAGTCATTACCTCACTATCTTTAGTTGGAAATGTCTTTCCTGTTGTGAATGACTTAAAGGCGATTGCGATTAATAATGGCACTTGGCCAATTGTGGAAGCTAAAATAATTAAGGCAGAACCTATTAGGTATTTCCAAAATTTATTTTCGGGCAAGAACCCATTTTCTATGAACATAAGGATGCAATTTTGTTTTGTCTAAATTAACTTTTTTCTATTAATATCAATTACTTTGCAGAAAAAAAGATGTTGCAAGTCCTTCATAATCCAAGATGCGGAAAGTCGAGAAACTGTTTGGCTTTCCTAAACGATTCCGATAAGGAATTTGAAATTATCAACTACTTAGAAAACCCACTTTCGGTAGCAGAATTAAAAGTCCTGATTAAAAAACTCAATATCAAACCGATAGCATTGGTTAGGCAAAAAGAAGCCGTTTGGATTGAAAACTATAAAGGGAAAACGTTATCCGATGAAGCAGTTATAACTGCATTAGCCAAACATCCCATTCTTATGGAAAGACCTATTGTCATTGATGGTGATAAGGCAATTATTGGCAGAGAAATTGACAAATTAGAAGGTTTCATTTAACCTGAACATTCGTTATTTAACAAAGATTTGTGAAATCGGGCTTAAACCAAAACGTATTTTTGCAGTTCTAAGCTAGAAAAATACAGATGAAAAAGTTTCAGATTCTCTCTTTCCTATTGTTATTATGCAGTGCATTCACAGCCTTTTCGCAACAAAAACAAGAACGCCCCAAAATTACCATTACCGGGAAAGTAATCGAAAAAACCAGCCAGCTTCCTTTGGAGTATGCTACGATTACTTTAAAAAACAGCAAAAACCCAAAACTTATTTTTGGTGGCATTACCGATAATAAAGGAGATTACTCTGTTGAAATCACACCCGGCACCTACGATATAACGTTAGAATTTATTTCGTTTAAACCTACTGTTATCAAACAAAAACAATTGACTGAAACTAGTAGTTTGGGAACAATTGGTTTAGAAGAAGACGCTACACAATTAAATGAAGTGGTGGTTCGTGCCGAAAAAACTACCGTAGAAATTAAACTCGATAAAAAAGTATACAACGTAGGCCAAGACATGATTGTAAAAGGCGGAACTGCCAGTGATGTGTTGGATAATGTCCCTTCGGTAACGGTTGATCCTGATGGTAATGTAGCATTACGCGGTAATGACAACGTAAAAATTCTTATCGACGGAAGACCATCGAATGCCATTAATATTGCCGACGCCCTGAAAACCATTTCGGCAGATGCTTTAGACAAAATTGAAGTAATCACCAATCCATCAGCTCGTTATGATGCGGAAGGCGGCGGCGGAATCATTAACATTGTATTGAAAAAAGGAAAAAATCAAGGAATCAACGGAACTATAATTGGAACGGTCGGTAATCCCAGAAATTACGGATTGGTATCCAATATCAATTTCAAAAGCGAAAACTTTAATCTGTTTTCTTCCATAGGATATAATGACAGTAAATCGCCGGGGAAATCGTTGACAGATACTGATTATCTGAATCCGGACGGGACGATTCAAAAAACCATTAACGAAAGAAGTACCAGAGAAAGAGGCCGAAAAGGATTCAACTACACCGTTGGTTTGGATTGGTATTTAGACAAAACTTGGACTTGGACCAACTCTTTCAACTATAGAAAAAATGACGGTTCCAATCCCGATAATGTGTTTTTGTATAATTATGAACCTAATAACACTTATGTTCGCAACCGTTACAACGACCAATTCACCAACACCAGAGACTTGGAATACGCTTTCAATTTTACCAAGAAATTCAAAAAAGAAGGGCACAAATTAACCTTTGACGGGTCGTTTTCGAATGATTTAGACAATGATGCTTCTATGATAACCGATTTTGTTCTTGGAGAAGAAAATTTGGCAACCAAAGAATCAACCATAAATTATCAAACCCAAAAAAGAAATTTATTCCAATCAGATTATGTGTTACCATTAGGCAAAAACAGTCAGTTTGAAGCCGGTTACAAAGGGGATTTCAACGAATTAGTTACGGATTACCGAGTGGGAGATGTTGATAATAATGGGAATTATACGCCAAACTTAAACTATACCAACAAGCTCGATTACAAAGAAAGAATCAATGCCTTGTATACTCAGTTTGGTTCCAAAATCAATAAGTTTTCCTATTTGCTCGGTTTGCGATATGAGGATTCCAATATTGATATCAATCTGTTGACCACCAATGATTTTAATAATAAAAAATACCATAACTTTTTCCCGAGCGCTTTCTTGACTTACCAATTGAAAGAGCAAAGCACCATTTCGTTAAATTACAGCCGAAGAATCTCCAGACCGCGTTCCAGATTCATCAACCCGTTTTCGAATTATTCAAGCAACGTGAATATCTTTCAGGGAAATCCGGACATTAATCCGTCCTTAACCGATGCTTTTGATATCGGGTATATGAACAAATGGAACAAAGTTACGTTCAGTACTTCGATGTATTACAATACGACAAAAGACGTTTTCCAATTCATCAAAAGACCAAACGGAGAATACGTTACGACTATAGTTGACGGGGAAACGGTTGTGACTCCGGTTATTCTATCCACACCAATCAACTTGGCCAAAGAACAGCGCTTCGGATTTGAATTCAATGTGAATTATACGCCATACAAATGGTGGAAACTGAATGGAAATTTCAACTTCTTCCAAAGTAAAACCACCGGAAATTATTCTTATACCATAGAAAATACAGGCGAAGTTGTCCATGAAGATTTTAATAAAACTGCCGCCAGTTGGTTCACCCGAGTATCTTCCAAAATAACACTGCCTTATAAAATTGATTGGCAAACCAATGCCACTTACAACGCGCCACAAAACAATGCACAAGGGAGAAGTTTGGGAACTTATGGTGTGAATTTGGCCTTTAGTAAAGATGTATTAAAAGACAAAGCCACCGTTGCTCTAAATGTAAATGATTTGTTTAATTCCAGAAAAAGAATCAGCGAAACCAGCTTGGAAACACTGAATTCATACAGTGAACAACAATGGAGACAACGTCAAATCAATCTTTCTTTCACCTACCGATTCAACAATGTAAAAACGGATAAGGACAAAGACAAAAAACCAAAAGGAAACCAAGACAACAATGATAACGGCGATTTCCCAGGCTAATCAACATAAAAAAAGTCCCGCTATTGCGGGACTTTTTTGTAAACAAATAGTTTAAAACTATGCTGTTTGCTCGGCTTCTCTTTTAGCTTTTCTTTCTTGTAATAATTCTTTAGTACCGCCATAAATCCAATAAGGAACGATGAAAGTGATTAAGAACATCATCAACCAAAAACCAATGGTTAAAATGGTTAAGAACGCTAAGAAACCTAAATACTGTGAAAATTCAAACATGTTTTCCGGAATTTTTTGAATTATACGCAAATGTAAGCGGAATATTTAAGCTATCCAAAAAACAAAATCAATTTTTATTAAATAGTTTTTATCACTAATTTTGCAATGCTTTTTAGGAGCTGTTTCCCGCTTTCCGCGCTACATGGTAGCCAGCTAGAATCGGGGCTAAATTCAAAACCATAAACAACAAACCATAAACAAATAATACACAATGGAATACAGAATAGAAAAAGATACCATGGGCGAAGTAAAAGTGCCTGCCGATAAGTACTGGGGAGCCCAAACGGAGCGTTCGAGAAATAATTTTAAAATCGGTCCTTCGGCATCCATGCCCAAAGAAATCGTAGAAGGATTTGCTTACCTAAAAAAAGCCGCCGCATACGCTAATTGTGATTTAGGCGTTCTTTCCACCGAAAAACGTGATGCTATTGCAGCCGTTTGCGATGAAATCCTTGCCGGGAAATTAGTGGATGAGTTTCCATTGGTCATTTGGCAAACCGGTTCGGGTACCCAAAGCAACATGAACGTAAACGAAGTAATTGCCAATCGGGCTCAGGTACTTGCCGGGTTTAAAATTGGCGAAGGCGAAGCTGTAGTAAAAGCCAATGATGATGTTAACAAATCACAATCGTCTAATGATACGTTCCCAACAGGAATGCACATTGCCTGTTACAAAGCCGCTGTAGAAATTACTATTCCCGGAGTGGAAAAACTTCGTGATACTTTAGCAGCAAAATCAAAAGAGTACATGACCGTAGTTAAAATAGGAAGAACCCATTTGATGGATGCTACTCCTTTAACCTTAGGACAAGAACTTTCAGGTTATGTGGCTCAATTGAATTACGGCATTAAAGCGTTGAAAAACACCTTAGCCCATCTTTCAGAAGTTGCGCTTGGTGGTACAGCTGTCGGAACTGGCTTAAACACTCCGGCGGGTTATGATGTAAAAGTGGCTGAATATATTGCTAAG
>Ga0208270_100049_pt1 | contig 89105 bp, 86 predicted proteins | sample LakWasM109_LOW13_2_FD_183925 | JGI IMG/M metagenome (GOLD analysis project Ga0208270, IMG submission 183925) | Freshwater sediment methanotrophic microbial communities from Lake Washington under simulated oxygen tension - Sediment Metagenome... | ecosystem: Environmental > Aquatic > Freshwater >...
TCTTGAAGTCGATCAGCATCAGGTGGGTAAGCGCAATACCCAAAAGATTGAACGCAAAAATTTGAATTTCAGAACCTGGATTAAGCGGCTCACACGAAAAACAATCTGTTTCTCAAAGTTGGAAACAATGCATGATACGGTCATCGGATTACTGATTAACAAGGTCGAATTCGGCTTGGATATTCATGCCTAATTACAGATTTAATCCACTACCCAATTCGGCTTCCGTCGCTTTGACATCGGCCTCGCTGCGCAACGCCTCGCTGACCGCCAAGTCCTTGTTGGCGATAGAAACAATGTTCTTTTCCACCAGCTTATTCATGCGCTGTTCCTGGAATTTGGCATAGTCGCTGGTAGCTTTTTTAGCGCTTCTGATCGATTCCTGGGCGTGGATACGGGCCGGATTAACCCCGGCCAGCAGTTGTTTAAGCTCGGCCCGCGCCAGATCAACAGCAGTCTGTTCCGCCGCCAGCATGGCCTGGTCTTCGCTGTTGACTTGCCGGGCCAGTAGCGCGCCTTTTTTAACCTCCTGGCCTATCGTCACCAGCGTTTCGCCGATAATGCCCGGATGTTTAAAGTTCAGCCGCAATACTTGCCCGACCGGCTCGACATAACCGACTCCTTGTATTGTCTCTTGTGCGCCCGGCGTCTGGGCACCGGCAATGCCGGTCAACGATAAGCCGATCAGCAGGCCCGGCAAATAGGTCTTTGTCAAAATTCGTCTCATATACTTTCAATAACCCGTCCGTTATCGACGGTAAAAACGCGGTCAAAACGCGGCACCAAGCGCTGGTCGTGGCAAACCACCACCAAGGCCGCGCCTACATCGCGGGTTTGTTCGATCAATAAATCGATCACCGCCTGGCCATGCCGCCAGTCCAATGCGGCGGTCGGCTCATCGGCCAGTACAATGGCGGGCTTATGGATCAGCGCGCGGCTGATTGCAACGCGTTGGCGCTGGCCGCCGCTAAGCAGGCCCGGCTTTTTGTGGGCCATTTTGTCGATGTCCAGCTGCCTGAACAGTTCCGCGCAACGTTGCTCCGCCGCTGTCGTGGAGAGCCCGGTATTTTCGGCGGTCAATATGACGTTTTGTTGCGCGGTCAAAAACGGCAATAATTGCGCCTGTTGAAACACGAAGCCCAAAGCGTGCCGCCGTATCCGCACGCACTCATCGTTGCGGCTGAAGTCCACCGGCTTGCCCATCAGTTCCAGCGTGCCGCTGCTCGGCGTCGACAAGCAGCCGATGATGCTGAGCAACGTGGTTTTGCCGGAACCGGAAGGCCCCAGCAAAATACAGGCTTCGCCGCCATTGACTTGCAAATCGACGCCGCGCAGCACAGTCTCGGCCAACTCCCCTTCCCCATAAGTTTTGCCGATTGCGCGGCAGGCAATTTTGCTGTTCATTGTTGACTGAAGATGACCACCGGGTCCAAACGAAAAACGCTACGCAGCGATATGCCTGCCGCCAGAATGCATACCACTAAAAATATGGCGATCAAGCCTATCAATACCGGCGGATAAAACTCTATCGGCAAAGGCGAACGGGCGGTTGCCCAGACCAACGGCACAAACCCGGCGCTACCGATCACAATGCCCGCCGTGCCGACCAGCAGGCTTTGCAGCAGCACAACCTGCGATAGCAGGCGGCGTTCGAAACCGATCGCCATCAAGGCGGCATAATTGCCCAAATTCTCCTGCGTCGTTGCAAACAAAGTCTGGCTGGCGATGATCGCGCCGACCAGCACGCCTAAAACGGCTGTCAGTATCACGCCGATTCCCGCGCCGGTTCCGAGCATCCAGTAACGGGCCGTGCGTCCGGCAAATTCATCGCTGGTCAGGACGTCGACATGTTTGATCAGCTGACGCATGTTGGCTTGCACAGCTTTTACATCGGCTCCTTGTCGGCAGCGAATCAACACATAGGTGATTTCATCGTCGCGGTGGCGCTGGTCGTACAGTAACGCGTGTTTAAGCGACATGAACACATGCGGCGTACCGGCAAAGGAGCGCACGCCTTCGGAAAAACCGCCGATGATGACGCGCTGGCTTCGCATTTGCACGCTTTCGCCGCGTGCGTGGATTTGCAGTAGATTTTGATACAGTTCGTCAACAATGGCGGTTTGCGGATTGTCGATGATGCGCAAATCGCCTTCCTGCATTTGCCAAGGGCCGCCCACTTTGTCCTTGTCCAGGCCGAGCAGTTGCACCGAAATGCTCGAACCGTCGGGGCGAACCCAGGAGTTCCACGAGACCAGCATCCCTTGCGCCCAGATCACTTCCGGCGTACTGCGCGCCCGGTAAATCGTTTGCCGGGGAATCGGGGTACCGAAATCCAGGGCACGGGTATTTTCCGACATCAGCCATAAATCCACTTCAGCATGTTTTATCAGCGCGCTGGTGGTATTGGTCCAGCCAACCAATAGGCCTAATTGCGCGGAAGCCAGAAAAAACGCGGTGCTGACGCCAATGATCGTAAATATCAGCCGTGGCCGGTTATGCGTCAGCATTCTCCAGGCCAATTGCCATACGCTTTTTATCCGCGAGCTTGGCCAAGCCGATAGTTCAGATTCAGCAATCATTATGGCTTGCTGCGAATCGTTGCCGGTGTATTATTCAAGCATCCGGTCCGTTATAAGATCGCAAACGGTTTGCAGCCTGGCGCTAAATTCATCCAGCAGTTGTTCGCCGCCGGCCTGGCCTTCATCCGCATCGAGACTCAAGCTCAGGCCGATGCCGTCGCGCACCAGCCAAACGAATAATACCGTCCGGTACCAGGGCGCTACATGCGACAGTTCGGTCGTCGATTGCGCTTCGATGTCCCGCCAGTTTGCGCTTTGTTCGGTGAAAGGGATGAAATTCAGGTTGGGCCCGAGGCTTCTTTTTTGTTGCATAAAATCCCTGCCCATCAACTCGCCGGTTAAATACTGCAACGGCAGGTAATGTTCCAATGCCGCGTTAAAAGCCGCTTGCGTCTGTTTAACGGCGTCCGCGAAATCACCGGCTTGCCTCTGCCTGGGCACCAGCAAGCCATCGACCATAAAACCGGCCAGCTGTCTTTCCGCATCGGTATTGCGATTATGAAACCGGGAAATAACGTAGCCGTCGCCGTCCCGGTCGCCGATCATGCACGAAAATACCGTCAGCAGCAGTGTGCCCAATGTGGTGTGATGAATCTTGGCGGCCTCCTGCAACGCTAGCTTGAAACCGAGCGGGAGATGACGGTTGACGACACGCTGTCTTTGGCCCGCTGCCCGGTCTGGATTCAGGCAAGCGGCTTTTGTTACAGGCTGGTTGCGCCACCACTCAAGACGCTGCCCAGCCTCAGGCGTGCGTAAAAACTCGGCTTCCCTGCGGCAAATATCGCTGTATTGCAGTACCGGTGCGGGACGCTCTATTTGCCGGTTGGCGCGTAACGCTTGATAGTTTTCCAGCAGCTCATTACGCACAATATCGTTTGACCAGCCGTCGGTAATCAGGTGATGCATCAGCCAGACCAACACACAGTCGCCGCTGTGTTCGCCCTGCATCAAGCCCAGCCGCCATAAGGGCGGGTTTTGCAGGTCGAAAAGCCGTTCATTCCAGCGCCCGATTTGGGCGTAGACTCCGGCCATAAAATCGTCGCCCGTTATTTGCACGTTCTCAATTTCTATCGCTATCGACTCTGCTTCGGCAATGCTCAGTACAAAGCCGTCTTTGCCGGGATGAAACGCGGTGCGCAGGTTTTCATGGCGGGCAACTACCTGGAAAATGGCCTGTTCCAACCCAGGACGGTCAACATCGCCTTCAAGCCGGGCGATTAAGTACAAATGGAATGGCTGGGCCGACTCCAAACCGTAAGCCATGAATTGTTGTTGCGCGGCAGCGGCCGGCACTTTAGCTTCGAGTTCTTTAGGGCTAAAAGCCGTTTGTTGCTGATTTGGCGCTGCCGCATCAAAACTGGCGAAATAGCCAACCACGGCATCAATGCTGGGATAGTTATAGACAATGCTGCTTAGAACGGGATAGCCCAACTGGTTTTCCAGCGCAGAGGAGAGGCTAAAATGGCCAAGGGAATCCAAGCCGAGTTGGTTAAAGTTGGCGTCGTCGGAAATAGCCAGAGCGTCCGCTTTTAATAACTGCGCCAAGATATGACGCAACCAGGCCCTGAATTGTTCCGGTTCAAACGGCGCGCGGGGGGCGGATGCCAAGTCTGTCGTTCTGGCTAGAAACACTGCGTAGGGCGCTACCGAACGGGTTCGCACAAACAGCCGGTGGCGAATCATCGGCAGAATGTCGCTGGCTACGGGCATCAACAACGGCTGGGTAAATTGCGGGAAACGCGCTTGGGTCAGCGCAATAATTTCGCCATATTCTTGCGCTAACGCATCGAGATTTTGTTGAAAAAACAGTTTAGACCAAAGATTGCGTTGCTCATCGCTGCTGTCGAGCGCCTGAATATAGGCAGTGTCGGTTAAAACATGCTGAGCTTCTTCACGGCGGTGGCAGGCGTGCGCCTGTTTCCAGGCGGGCTGTACTTCATCGCCCAATTCATTTAAGACTTCGTCTATCCACAGCGTGTATTCTTCAAAAAACAAAATGCTTAGCCATACCATGTAGTGGTACTCGGTAAGGCTTTGGTAGTGACTTGGATTTAACATCTGCGCCAGGAAATCTCGGCTTGCCAAACACCAGTCAATGTTTAACATCCGCTCCGCTTCAACGGGATTCACCTCGGCCAAACGCTCGCCGTAACGGCGGAACAATTCAATATGTTTGGCTTCCTCGGTCACCAATTGTTCCAGGCTGTGGGTTTCGGCTCCGGCTTCACGAATAATGGCGCCCCATTCCAGCACCACTTCCTCAAGGGCGATAAAGTGCCGACAAATTAACAGCGCCACTGCCCATTCATAGTAGGCGAAAGCTTCCGGCTCGGTTTTCAGCAGGGTCAGATTGACGCCTGTGTCAATCAGGAAAGAGTCGGGGAAATAGCGTCCGCTGTGATGAATTCTGTGCCAGTCTATGTCCCGTTCCAAATCAAAGCGGTAGTGCGTGTTGCGCCGCTCCAGTTTGGCGAAACTGTTATGCAAAGAGGGGTATACGGCGTGTTGGGCTGCAACACTGCCGCCTGTTTGGGCAAGCGCAGTAAACTCGCCTTGTTGCCACATCGCGGCACAGGTCGAACGGCGAATTTTGCCGCTGCTGGTTTTGGGGATTTCGCCTGAGCGCACCAGCACGACGGCATAAGGTTCAAGCTCGTGGTTTTCCACTATCGCCGTTTTAATGCGCTGGGCCAGGGCTTGCAAGTCTTGCGCATCGAGTTTGTTACTACGTATCCCCACGATGACGGCAAAACTTTCGATGCCGTCGGTTTGCACGGGAAAAGCCGCAATACTACCCGGCACAATCAAATCATCCACGGCTTCGACCGTCAATTCAATATCCTGCGGGTAGCTGTTTTGACCGCGAATAATGATTAAGTCTTTAACCCGGCCGCAAATATAAAGCTCGCCTGAATGCCAAAATCCTAAATCGCCGCTGCGCAAAAAACCGCTTTCGCCGTTCAGCGCGGCATTGAAAGGATTGTCCGTTTGCTCGTGCTGAAAATAGCCGGAAGCTACGCCCGGCCCTTTAATCCATAGCTCGCCGACTTGTCCGCCGGGCAGTTCCTGAGCAGAAGCCGGATCGACAATGCGCACTTGGGTGCTGTCAAAGGTTCGGCCGCAACTAACCAAGGCTTGCGCGTCTGTGCCGCCGCCCGGCTCGACGCGATGTTCAGCCAGTGCTGTGCGGTTGACCGCCAGAGTGGCCAGCCCTTTCCTTCCGGTAACAAACAAAGTCGTCTCCGCCATGCCGTAGCAAGGTAAAAAAGCTTTCTTATTGAAACCGGCAGGGAAGAAGGCGTCGGCAAACTGTTCCAACACGGCCGGGCGGATAGGCTCCGCGCCGCAATAAGCGACTTCCCAGCGGCTAAGATCGAGCTTGCTGCGCTCTTCTTCAGTGCTGCGCTGGACTGCCAGCGCGTAGGCAAAATTGGCCCCGCCGCTGCTGCTGGCCTGGAAATGGCTGATGGCCTGTAACCAGCGCGAAGGCTGGCGCAGAAAACTTTGCGGCGACATCAGCACCGACGTGACGCTGGAAAAAAGCGGGCACAACAAGCCGCCTACTAATCCCATATCATGATAGTGCGGCATCCAATTGACACTCAGCGCATCGAGCCCGTGACCAAAGCCTGCTTTGGCGATTGCCTCACAGTTGGCGATAAGGTTGGCGTGGCTGATCTTCACGCCGCGCGGCAGGCGGGTAGAGCCGGAGGTGTATTGCAAAAAAGCACTGTCCTCTGCGTTGACATTAGGATCGCGCCAGCTTTCAGCCAGCGTCAAAGCAATCAAATCGCTATTGATCCAGTGCAGCTGCGGCAATTCAGCGGCTTGTCGCATACCTTCGGTGTCGGTGAGGACAAAGCGCGCCTCGGCGTTATCGGCTATACGCTTAAGACGGGCGATAAACATTTGTTGCTCGCCCGCTTTCGCCGTTTGCACCTGTACAGGGGTGGCGCCTGCGAATAACACGCCGAAAAAGGCCTCAATAAAGCTGAGCCCCGACGGATAGGGCAGCAACACGCGCTCGCCGCGAGCGCCTTGTTCGGCCAGCATCGCGGCAATGGCTTTGGCGCGTTGAAGCAGTGCTGCGTAGCTGATACGTTCAATCGCTCCGTCCACTGTCCCCTGTACCAGAAATTGATAGGCGGTACGTTCCCCCAAATGGTCCGCCTGGTGGCGCAGCACATCAATAAAGGTTTTATTCATGGCTTTCTCCTGCCAGATAACGCTGCATTTGTTCGACAAAATCTGCGTCCAGGCCTTCCGCCGATTCAAACAGTTTTGCCAGAGTCAGGGTGAAGCGCGACACCGGATGACCGTCGATGATCGCGTGATCGGAACCGCCGCTGATATGCAATATTTTGCGAACGACAGGCTGGCTTTGTGCATTCAGGCGAGTTCGCTCAGTGACTGACCCCAACAGCAAACTGAGCGTGTAAGGGCTTGGCACCATCGCATAAAAAGGTGAATTAAATCCTTGGCTTTGGGTGGTCGTCACTATCAGGTTGCCCATGTATTTGTTGAATAAAAACGGATTATGCTGCATTTGCCAATATAAAAAACGCTTTGCCAATCGACCCAGCCGCCCTGGGATCGGCGGGCGTTCCAGCAACGGCGTCCGCATAGCAGTACGCAGTTCCCATTGAATCTGCGCCATGCTTTTATGCTGTGCGCCACGAAAAGTGTACAGCACCAGATGACGGCTGCCGTCCGGCAGTCTCTTCAGCATCGTGGTGGTGACGTCGGCATTCCGGAACGTTATCAGGCGATTGCGATAACGGTAAGTCAAGGTATCGGGGTGCAGTGCGGCGGCTTGCGCCAAACAATAGATGGCAACTCCATGCAGGGAAATGCCGATGCCCAGCTCGCGTTGGTAACGGCTGATTAGATCAAGCGTATCGGTAACGTCAAACTCGTTAAAGGCATACGAGGTATCCCGGCGGGCCATGCTCAAAAAATTAGTGATAGCATCGCGATTCCAGGCTTGTTCGATGTGTTCATTGGCTAAGGACATGCAGGTTTTCCAAGTGTAGAGAGTTCTATCGGCATTCAGGTTGAAACAGAACCGGATTCTGAATTAGCGGGTTTGTATAGACTATTGTTGGGAATGCTGGAATTGTTGCTGAAATTCGATCATGAAATTTTTCAGAAACAAAGCGCCTTCAACCGGCATCGAGTTATAGAGGGAAGCCCGGATACCCCCCAGTGAACGGTGGCCTTCCAAACCGATAATGCCCAACTGCTTAGCCGCTTCGATAAATCGTTTCTCTAAATCCGGCGTAGCCAGATTAAAAACCACATTTATCAGGGATCGGCTGTCGACCTGGGCATGACCCCGGTAAAAGCCTTGAGACTGATCGATAGCGCTATAAAGCAGGGCCGCTTTACGTTGGCTTTGCTGAGCCATATTCGCCAAGCCGCCTATATCGTTCAGCAACCAGCGGGTAACCAATAGCACGACATAAATCGCAAAAAATCGGCGGGGTATTGTAGATAGACTTCATTTCGACATGGGGACGATAGTCGAGGACAGTGGGGATGTTATCAGGAATGCATCCCAATAAATCGTCCCTGATAATAACGACTGTGACGCCCGCCGCGCCGATATTTTTTTGGGCATGGGCATAGACCAGGCCGTACTTGCCAATGTCGACAGGTTTGGCGAGAAAATCTGAAGACATATCACATACTAGCGGTATATCGCCGGTTTCCAATGGTTGTTTAAACTGTAAGCCTTCGACAGTTTCGTTGGAACAATAATGCAGATAGGCCGCATCCTGGTCGATTTTATATTCATCCGCTTCGGGAACCCTGACAAATTTTTGCGCTTTGCCATTCCAGATGATGTTGACTTTGTTGCCTTCTATTTCAGCTTCCTTAATGGCTTTGGCGCTCCAATAGCCGGAAACGATATAGTCGACAGGCTGGTTTTTATTCGCCCACAGATTCATCGGAATCATTGAAAATTGCAGGCTTGCTCCGCCCTGCAAGAAAAGCACATGATAGTTATCAGGGATACTCAACAAGGTTCTGAGGTTTTTTTCCGTCTCATCCAGAATATCCCGGCAAAGTTGGGAACGATGATTGATTACCAACGCGGATATACCTGTTCCCGGTACTTCCAAAACGGCTTGCTGGGCTTCTGAAATGACTTTCGGCGGTAAAAGTCCAACACCGCCGGAAAAATTATACAAAGGCAGAGTTGTAGCGATTGAATTTGAGGCTGGTCGAATCATTATTTTTTTAAAGGAGAGGAGGAGTTATTCCGGATGAAGTTGAGCTTTATTTCAATTCCGGAACAGGACATGGTGAAAATATTTATCAATTGAAAGCAACCCGGCAAGCCTCGCATAATCTCCAGCACAGGCTCATCAATATGAGTCCATTTTATCGAGTTCCGATCGATACAGTCCAGCTCTTAGCGGAACATCTGTGATCTTGTTTCTATCCGGTGCACCCTTACCAGGGCAATTGCGCTATGTTAATGCAATGCAGTGAAACGCCCTCTCCCGGAGTGAGAGGGGGACAAAAGCCCCCTTCTCCACATAGCGCGATTGCCCTGGCACCCTTACCGGTTTACATTGCTGTGGGCGCTTGGACATGTTAGCCGGACACATCCCAATATTGTTTGTGTATTAACTCCAAACACAGCCGCAACTCCTGCTCCAGAGCCCGGTCGGCAGTCAAGAACAAACTATGCTCCCGCAATTGCCCAACAGTCTTTTGCAAAGCAGGACTTAACGCCGAGACATTACCCCGCAACTCAACGCCCTGAACTACTGCAAGCAACACAGCCACAGCAACCTGTTCGGTCAACTCCAAAATACGGATGCAATCGCGGGCGGCGATGGTGCCCATGCTGACTTTGTCCTGGTTATGGCATTCGGTCGATCGGGAAAATACGCTCGCAGGCATCGTCAATTTAAGCGCTTCGGCTGTCCAGGAGGACACGGCTATTTGCAAGGCCTTGAAGCCATGACTCAACAAGGCTTGCTCGCCAGTCGCGCCGGACAGGTTCGCAGGCAAGCCGTTATTGAATTTCGGGTCCATCAATTGCGCCATTTGCCGATCCATTAAATCGGCCAGATTGGCTACGGCGGTTTTAAGCGCGTCCATCGCAAAAGCGATATGACCGCCGTAAAAATGGCCGCCATGCAAGACGTGTTCACCTTCTGCGTCAATAATCGGGTTGTCGTTGGCGCTGTTTAATTCGGTTTCGATAAACTGCCGAAGCCAGGGCAACGAGTCTTCCAGCACCCCGATGATATGCGGCGCGCAACGCAGCGAGTAACGGTCCTGCAAGCGAGTATCGTGGCGCGGCGCACTGTGCCTCAACTGCAAATCCGCACGTATACGCTCGGCGACGCGGTTTTGGCCTGGGTGCGGTTTGACCGAAAACAGTTTTTCGTCAAAGTGGTAGGCATTGCCGTTTAAAGCAACCGAAGCCAGACTGGTGATGCGCGTGGCGAGCCGGGATAAATACTCGGCCCGTTGATAGGCTAGGCAGGCGATGCCGGTCATCGCGGCCGTACCGTTCATAATCGCGAGGCCCTCTTTGGGTTTTAAGGTCAGCGGTTCGATATTCAGTTTGGTAAAAACTGTTTGCGTAGTTTGACGTTCACCTTGATAAAGCACGTCCCGTTCACCGGCCAGAACGGCTGCGACATAAGATAACGGCGTTAAATCGCCGCTGGCGCCGACCGAGCCTTCCTGCGGGATCATCGGCAGAATATCCTGCTTTAATAATTTAGCCAGTTGTTGCAATAGCTTGTAGCGGACGCCCGAGTAACCGCGGGCCAAACTGGTTAAACGCACCGCCAATATGGCCCGCGTTTGCTCCGCATCAAAATGATTGCCCAGCCCGCAGCCGTGGAAGGTATACAGATGCTTGGGCAGTTGCTCGACCAGATTCAATGGAATAGACACCGTACAGGACTCGCCGTAACCGGTAGTTACGCCGTAGACAAAGCCTTCTTCCTTTAACAAGGTGTCGATAAAGCGTGCGCCTTTGTTGATCCGCTCAATAAATTTCGGCTGCCTGCTTAACTGAGCCTGCGCCTGTTGCTTGGCTATTTGGCAAATAGCTTCAATGGTCAAGGGTCGGCCATCAAAAACTACGGTATTGTTACTGTTCATCGCTTTCTTTACCAACCAAGTGCCAAAAATCAAAAAAATTAAACCATTGTAACGGTTCCATTAAGCAATAATGCTCCAGTCGCTGGGCATAACGTTGAATCGTTTGCTGCAAGGCCTGCTCTCGGGTTTTTCTGGGAAACGTCAACTTATCGCTGAAATGCTCAAAATAGATCACCTGCTTACCCTGTTGTTTCAAGCAAAACAGCGTGTAAACCGGACATTTAAGCAGTGAAGCCAGGATAAACGGGCCTTGCGGAAACAACGCATCATCGCCCAGAAACCCGGTCCGGCTGACGCGCGGATTCCGGCTGACCGGCGTTCGGTCTGCGGTAATAATGACTAACTCACCGTTATCGATTTTATCGCTCAGCAACATTGCACTGGCGGCGTTAATTTCGGTCACCTGGATCAGATTTAAGCCGCTGTTTCTGTTGGTTTGTTTCAACAAGCGATTGAATTTTTCGGCGTGTTTGGTGTGTACCAGCACATTGATGCGTGGCGCATCATCCAGATCGGCAATGACGCGGCAGACTTCAAGATTGCCCAAATGCGAACCTAACAGGATTGCGCCCCGCCCTGTCTTGATTTGAGCCAGCAATTCGTTGCGTCCTTGATAGCTTACGTCTGCGCGCGACAGCGCGCCGGACCAGGCCGCCAATTTATCGATAATAGCGTTGGCAAAACTGATAAAGTGCCGATGGCTGTCCAGAAGATTTCCGCTTAAACCTGATTCAGGCAAAAGCTTCGCAACGCGCTTTAAATAAGCTTGGCTGGCCTCCCTGCCCGGCTTGTTCACCAGCCAGTAATAACTGACGACCGGATATAAAAACCACTGCAACACGGTGCGCCCGAACAGCAGGTAAACGCGCAGCAAAAATCGCATGCCCCAAATCAGGCTCCATTCGCCCATACCCGACCAATGCAAAGGTTTGCTCATTGCCGATGTCTGTTTAGCAATTGCGGTATGCGCAGCAGCATGCCGAAAAACAGCTTGGCATGGGTTTTCGAGATCCTGAGGTTATCCCGCCATAACTTGAAATGCGACACGCCGTCATAAGGGTAATTCACCCGGGTCGGTATGTTGACGACATCCACGCCCTGCCAATACAGGCGCACCAGGATGTCGATGTCAAAATCCATGCCTTCGGCTATCTGCGTGCGTTGGGCTAATTGTGCAACTTCGTTCAATGGATACAAACGAAAACCGCACATGCTGTCTTCAACCGCGAGCGACAGGGTATTGATCCATACCCACACGTTGGCGATAGTGCGGCCGTATACCCGGCTCTTAGGCGCGGACTCATCGAACAAGGGGCGGCCTAAAATCAGCGCTTCAGGATGTTGTCCGCCCGCTTCAAGAAACGCCGGAATGTCGTCCACATCGTGCTGTCCGTCGGCATCAATCTGGATCGCATGGCTAAATCCCACGGCCTGTGCCGCCTTAAAACCGTCCAGCACGGCGGCGCCTTTACCGCCGTTTTCCGAGCGGTTGATTAAGGTCAGCCAATCCGGTTCCCGTTCGGCGCAGTCGGCCAGAATTTGGGAACAATGTGCCGAACTGCCGTCATTAACCAGAAAAGTCGGAATCGCAAAGTGCTTTAATTTGGCAAGCACATAAGGGATTGCGGCTTCGTGGTTGTAAACGGGGATTATGATGCAGGTTTTCATCGCTTGTCCTCGTAAACCATGCGTCCAGAGCTATGCGTACCGAGCTCCGAGCTGAAATTAAAATACAATTTTCCCGATGCCGCCTTCCAGTCTAAAACAAGCGTTAATTGATCGCCGGGCTTTATAACTTGGGTAAACTTAATAACTTCCAACTGCGAGAACGGTTTATTAATAACAAAAAAAAGTTTGCCGAAATGCTCGACCCAGGCCAATTGCACTACGCCCGGCAAAATCGGGTAAATCGCGAAATGATCGGGAAAATAAAGCAAATCTTCAGGCACTCTAAGACCCAGCCGGATACTGTCGGAAGCCATTTCAACATTGAATACTTGAGGCAATTTTCGATTATCAAAATCCAGCAGGCTTTTTAACAAAGACTGTTCTATTTTTCCTTGGCTGGTTAACGGCATCGTGTTGACAAACAACCATTTTCTGGGTAACACCACGGATTCGAACCATTGCTCAAGCGTTTTGCGCAGTTGCCTGATTAGCCGGTTTCTGCCTTGTGCTCTCAATTGTTCCAAGCCTTGTCGGCTTAACACTGCAACCACCGCGACGACATCCCGGCTTTTAGCGATCACCAGCGCATGGGCTTCATCTATCCACGCTTCGCTGATCAGACGTTGCTCCAGTTCGACCAGGGACAGGCGCTTTTCTTCGATTTTGACGATGCGATCCGAGCGTCCGTGTAATATAAAGTAGCCATCGTCCAATAAGGTGATTTGATCGTCCAGTTGAAATCCGCACCCTTTTTCTAAGGGGGCGGATTCCAAATAAGGCGAATGCAGCAACCATTTTTCATCAAGGCACGTTAAGCCCATACCAAAAAATAACGTCCATACTTTTTCCTGCTGCCTCCAGGCAATACCGCCAGTCTCGGAGCTGCCATAGACTTCGATCACCGCCTGTTTTCCGGCGCTAAATATCTGCTGTGCTGCATTCTCCGGTAATGCGCCGCCCGAACTGAAAACCGCCTCTAACCCGGCTATGCCTGCCCAGGGTGAAGATTGATCCAAGCGCTTTAAATGTGCAGGACTGGCAATCCAGTAAGCCGGTTTGTGTTGAATGGCTCTAACCAATACTTCAGGACTGATATAAGCCTGACTGTGAAAGCACCGTCCTGCCGACAACGGCCATAACACGCGAAACAGCAAGCCATAGATATGTTGATGACTGACTGTCGCCAACGCCGCCGCATCGCCCAGCTGTTCGCCCCACTGCTTTTCCAGCGTGGCGATTTCAAGCTGAAACTGGTTTAAGCTTTTGGCTATCGGCTTGGCCTGCCCTGTGGAACCCGAGGTAAAAATGACCAGCTGCTTAGCTAACGGATTTAACGGCGATAAAGTTCGCTTGGAAGCGGCCGATGCTTCTAAGCAGTAATCAAAACTCCGGCCGTTTTGCCAATCGCCGAGCAACCGGCAGTCTTGCGCTAATTGCTCGGCTGTACCGGGGCGGTTATTGCCCGGTATCCAGATTTGTTTACCGGCGTGGAGCAACGCAAACAACAGCACGGCAAAAGGATAGGCGTCTTCAGTGTACAACGCATAATGCTGAAACGGTTGCGCTTCCAGTTTATCGACCCAGTATTTAACAGTGTTTGCAAACTGCTCGGCCGCATAATACTGCCCGTCATGATAGGCAATTGGCGCATCATTCGGCCTTTGGGCAATTAAACAGTGGGACAACGGCAACAGCTTATCTGACATGTTTCTGGGTTCTGATTCTGACCAGATATTCGGCGGCAAATAAAATCCCCATCAACACATAGGCGATCAGGCCGTTGTATAAACTCCAGACTTCCAGGCTGCACCAAAAAGCGGTTATCCATGCCAGAGTGCCGTTAATGATAAAAAAGCCGCACCAGATTTGCGTCACATGGCGGGTATAAATAACGCCTTCCGGCGGTAAATCGGGGTGTTGTAGACGGGCCAGACGCTCAATCAGGCTGGGCGGCGAAAACAGGCTCCAGCCGAAAATAAGCAGCATCAAGCCATTGACCAGAATCGGGTAAAACAGCAAAGTGCCTAATTGATTGCTCCACATCGCGAATAGGCAATAGCCGATGCCTCCAACCAATAACGGGGTACTCCAGTGTTTAACGGAATAACTGGCCGCCAACCTGACCAGCAACAATACGATCAATAGAGCGGCGATTTTCCAAGGTTCGAGATACTCTCTGCCGAAAAAAACCGCCAACGGATACAGAAATGTCAATAAGCCCATGATAGCGCTTACCAGCAAACGCATATTTATCTCGTTTCCACGCAACGCGTCGCTGCCGTTAAATTAATCGCAATGACATCGTAGGAGCGGGCCATGCCCGCGATGTTTGGCCACAGTTGCAGAATTGTAGATCCTTCATCGCGGGCATGGCCCGCTCCTACAGAGTGTTTGTAATACCGGTATCGATGCATGTATTACAGCTCGCTACGTAACGAGCCTTGACTGCATTCCCACGTCAGTCCTGAGCTGTATCGAAGAGCGCTGTGTGGGAATGAGGAGAAACGGCATAAACTAAACAAACACATATCAATCGTTAAGCATGTTATAAACCGCGTCGACCACATCGCCAATGGTCCGGGCCGTTTTGAAATCTTCGGCCTTGATCGCTTTGCCGGTCATTTCCTTAAGTTTGACGATCATGTCTACCGCATCGATGCTGTCGAAATCCAGGTCTTCGTACAGCCGTGCGTCCAGCGTGATGGCCTGTTCGTCCATCTCGAACATCTCGACCATGATCTCTTTGATAGCCGTTAAAATTTCTTCGCGTTCTTGTATCATAATCATCTCAACTTTGTGCCGCTTGAATGTATTCAGCCAGCGCTGAAACCGAGGCGAAAATCTTCACCACGTCTTCTTTTTCGGCATCAATCTTTATGTTGTATTTTTTGCGGATAGCCAAACCCAATTCCAAGGCGTCAATGGAATCCAGTCCCAAACCGTCATTAAATAACGGCGTATGACTGTCTATATCCTCCACGCTGATGTCTTCCAGGTCCAGCGTATCAATAATAAGTTGTTTTAATTCATTTTCCATTGTGCTTATAAAGCTCTCTTTGTTGGGTAAAATAATCTTGTTGATATTGAGTAAAGCGGCGCACGGCTATCGATTTTGGACTGATGTTAATAAATTTATCCAGTGCAATATCGTTGCCGACATGCATGGACAGATGAAAACGGCGTTCGGGAATTTGGTACCAGTGCTCGGCTTTGGTTAAAGTGCTCGGAGTGCAGGTCAGCGTTACCGGGGTCACGATCGCATTGGCCTGCAACGCAATCGCCGCCGCACCGCGTTGAAAATGATACGGCTTGCCCGGTATTGAGCGCGTACCCTCAGGAAAAATAATCATCGATCCGCCTGAGCGTAACCAGGCGACACACTCGGCTATCATTTGCTCGGGATCGCCGTTGCTGATGTATCCGGCATTGAGTATCGGGCCGCGCATGAACGGGTTATGCCACAACTTGGCTTTGACGATACAACTGGCTTGTTTGATCCGGCTGATCAAAAACACAATATCGACCAGCGTTGGGTGATTGGCGATAATCAATTGGCCGGGGCGGTTAAGCTTGTCTAAACCGGTTATTTCATAAGTCATCACGCCAAGCCTGTGCATCAAACCGATGAACAGATAAAAACTGTAACATACCGTTTTTTGGCCTCGGCTGACCTTTTGCCGATGATTTCCGGGCAACAAAGACAATACCGGAAATACCAACAGCCACAGCACTAACCCGCCGATGCCGAAAGTAAAAAAACTGAATCCTGTTGCCAGAAGACGCCAGCCATAGCTTAATTTTGCCGTTATCTTTTGTGCCATTCCCAGCTGTGTCTATGATTGCCCAGCACCAACGCTTTATCGTCGGCAACCAGGAATTTTAAAAAAGAGAATATCTGTAAAGCATGCTCTCCATCGTTGCGATGTGCGGATGATCTGCAAAACTGCAACGGCAAGCCGCTCCCGGCTAAAGAAATTTTTAATGCCAACGCGCAAATGGCCGGGGCATTGAGCGCAAACGGCAGCGATGGATAAAAATCCGATAGCGGTTCATCGTACAAAACGATCAGTACCTCATCGGCATGGCCTTCCTGCAACAGTCCCAATGCTTCAATAAACGCCGGGGCAATACCGTCCTGGCCTGGCGCAATCACGGTTATTTCCTGATGATAGCCATAGGCCATCGAAAACAAACCCGATATCGCATTATGAACGGACAAGCTGAAAGCTGTCGGCGAAACGTCCTCACCTCTCTGCATGCTTTGAAGCATCTCCAATGACTTATTCACTTCGCCATGGGCGGAGCTGAAAACAATGGGCAATACCTTATCGCTATCAATACAACCTTCCGCAGCATTAAAAACCGCTCTGGCTAATGGACTCAATCTGCGTTGGAGTAACTTGGGCACCGCAACCGATATGGCCGCTTTTTCCTGTTGGGCAAAGGGCTGATGGTCATCCCAATTTTGCCAGTCTTCGCGACAACTGATGCCCGGCGCCCAGGCGTTCCAGTTTCGGACTACAAATTCAGCCGCCATTATATCAATCCGGTTGAGGCTTTACACTTGATCGACAATAAAAAATCCAGAACCTTTAGATCCATAGCAAACTTGAGCATGTCGATTGTTGATGATGGACTAACAGCGATCAAAGCGGCGGCATGACGCCGAGAACCGTGGCGTTGCTTTTAAACATCGCCGATACCGGCATGCCGGTCATAATCGCCAGATTTTGTGCGCTTTGCTGCGTAATCATCGCAACCAGCGTTTCGCCGCCGGGTAACAAAACAATCACCTCCGCGTTCACCTCGTCTTGCAGCACACGAATCACGCTTCCGGATAAGCGGTTACGCGCTGAAAAACAATTGGAGTCGGCATCCGTTAACAGTGTAATGTCGGCGCTGTTGATCAACAGTACCGCATCGGCACCGATTTGTAGGCCAAGCTCATTCAACGATGCCAGCGTGACGCTGGTAATAACCTGGTCTCCGCCTTTTAACCTCACAACAATCTCGGCACTCACCGCACCGGCGTGAATGGCAACAATGCTGCCAAAAAGCTGGTTGCGGGCGCTGGTTTTAACCACCAGGCGCTGTAACAGCAAAACCGTATTGGTATCGTCGGCGAGACTCCGGTTGAGTTGCTCAAGAAACTGCCGATGCTGCTGTTCCAAATCGGTAAACAGCGCCAACAAAGAGCGTCCGGCCTCGGTTAAACAAGTACCACCGCCTTTGCTGCCGCCGGTAGCGGTGCTGACCAATGTTTTCGGCGAACCGTTGTTGGCCCTTTCGATAATTTGCCAGGCGCCTTTATAACTCAAGCCCACCTGCTTGGCAGCCTGATTGATGGAACCGCTTTGATCTATCGCCCTTAGCAAACCGATCATGCGGCTGTCCAGGCCGGCTAAGCGTAATTCGCCATCGACCCATGCTGTTGAAATAGTCTTGCGTTTAGAGCTGTCAGTCATAAGTGGTTACGTGCGTTGTAAAAATTGAGTTGAACGTTATTTCCATATCAGAAATAAGCTATTTCCTTTTTCTTTATTTACTTGAGTATATAACGAACTAAAATAAACTCGTTCTCATCCTAATGAAAGCGACCAAATCCAAACTTTATATAACCCATAAACATCAATGTGAGAACAATGCTCATGATTATAGGCCATTCATGTCTATTGATCATGCAAAACCAATCCCACATTTGCTAACCGACCGGCAGGTGAAATCATGCGTACCCCCGTTTTATTATTAACGATGACTACTTTGTCCCAAGTAACACTGGCAGCGGACGAAGATGTTTTTCAATTAGGCGTTATTGAAGTCAATGCCAAAGCCGATCGAGAAAAACTTTCCGACAAGGAAACCATCACCTCCGAGGATATAAGCCGCAATAACCGCAACGACGTTGCTTCGGCCTTAAACCTGCTGCCCGGTGTCTCTGTACAGAATTTAGGCGCGCGCAACGAACGGCTGATTTATGTCCGCGGTTTCAATTCCCGGCAAGTGCCTTTGTTTATGGACGGCATCCCGGTGTATGTGCCTTACGACGGCAATGTCGATTTAAACCGCTTTACCACCTTCGATATCGGCCAGATCGACGTCAGCAAAGGCAATGCGTCGGTGCTATACGGCCCGAATACCTTGGGCGGCAGCGTCAATCTGGTCAGCCGGCGTCCGTCCCGAAAACTGGAAGCCAATCTTACCACCGGCATGGGCATGGATTCGCAATTCGACGCAAATTATTACCAAACCGCGTTAAATTTCGGATCGAACCAAGGCTTATGGTATGTCCAGGGCAGCGCATCATACCTGGACCGGCAATTCTGGCGTTTGCCGGACGATTTTAAAGCGACCGCGAGCGAAAACGGCGGCATACGCGAAAATTCCGGCAACACCGACTATAAAGGCAACATCAAGCTTGGCTTGACGCCCAATGACACCGACGAATACGCAATCACTTACAGCAACCAGAGCGGACGCAAGGATACGCCGCCTTATGCCGGATCCGATCCAACCGTCGCGCCTCGTTATTGGCGCTGGCCCAGCTGGGATAAGGAAAGCGTTTATTTTCTGTCCAAAACCCAATTCGGCAACGATCACACCGTCAAACTGCGCGCTTACCACGATACCTTCCAGAACAGCCTGCAATCATTCGACAACGCGAACTATAACACCATCTCAAGACCGTATGCGTTCGACAGCCGTTATGACGATTATACTTTTGGCGGCGGCATCGAATACGGCAATACCTGGTTTAACAAAAATGAGATCAAACTGGCCTTCAGCTATAAGCAGGACGTACACCGAGAAGTCGGCAACACCGGCCAGCCGCAGCAACGTTTTGCCGACGAATTGTTCTCCTATGCGCTTGAGAATACTTACACACCTACCGACGCCCTCAAATTTGTCGTCGGGACCAGCTATGAGCAGCAAAAACAGATTCAAGCGCAAAATTTGCTTAACAACAGACTGGTCTCGTTCCCGCTCAGCGGCACCAAAGACGCCTATAACATTCAGGGCAGTACGTTTTATCAATTGCTCGACGACTTGCAGCTTCATGCCAGCATCGCTCGTAAAACCCGCTTTCCAACCATCAAGGACCGCTTCTCCTACCGCTTGGGCAGCGCTTTGCCGAATCCCGGCCTGCAACCGGAAAACGCACTGAATTACGAGTTGGGGCTGAGCGGCAAAGCTTTCAATCTCATCGATTACGGAAGCAACCTGTTTTTCAGCCAAATCGATAACACCATCGATAGCGTCACGCTACCTAATAACAGTTGCAGCACGCCGCCCTGCTTTCAATTACAGAATATAGGCAAGCAGGAAAATCTCGGGGTCGAAGTATTTGCGACCGCGCCAATCAACGAGCAATGGCGCGCTCATTTCAATTACACCTGGCTGGACCGCAACAACATTACTAACCCGCAATTCTTTCCGCTCGATACGCCCAAGCATAAAGTGTTCACTTACCTGGAATATCAACCGATTCAATATCTGCGCCTGCTCGCCGGCGCCGAATACAACGACAAGCGCTACAGCAACACCACCGGCACCCGGGTAGCGAAAGATTTTGTCATCGGCAACCTCAAAGCCACCTTCATTGTGCACAAAAACTTGAATGCGGAATTCGGCGTCAATAACGTGGCCGATCAATTGTATGCATACGAAGAAGGCTTTTTTGAGCAGGGCCGGAATTACTTCGCCAATATCAATCTTAGCTACTGAGCCAGGAGAGAGGTTATGACTCATTTATTACACGCATTGGTATGGCTTATAGTAGGCCGGAATAAGCCGGTTCGAGCGATAGCGAGAACCGGCGTTTCCGGCACTCCGAATGCCGGAAACGCTCCCCCCTTGCTATCGCCGGGCGGGCTTATTCCGGCCTACATCCTATTACACGCATTGGCATGGCTGATAGTCGGCTTATGCGCCAATCCGGCGCTCGCAAAAGAAAAACTGACGGTACTGACGGCTTATCCTGAAGACGTCGTATCCCGCTACGAAACGGCCTTCGAACAAACTTACCCGGACATTGATCTGGCCGTGATATGGAAAATGCCGCATGATGCGCTGCCGTATTTAAAACAGCCTAAGCAAGGCGGCGTAGATGTGTATTGGTCGGCCAGCCAACGCAATTTCATGGTGCTTAAGCAGCAACACGCCTGGCAAAAACTCGGCATCGACCGTAGCGGATTGGCCGATAGTCTCGGCGCACTGCCGCTTGTCGATACGGACGGCTATTTTTGCGTGACCGAAATGGCCGGTTACGGTTTTGCGGTCAACGCGGATTACTTGAAAAAACACGGCTTGGCAACACCGAAAACCTGGCAGGACTTGGCCGACACGCATTATCAAGGTCATTTGGCCTTGCCGGTTCCGTCCCGCGTCGGTTTTGCACCGATGATGATAGACAGCGTATTACAGCAATACGGCTGGGAACCGGGGTGGGCGTTATTGTCCGACATCGTTGCCAACGCACGCTTGGTCGAATCCGGTTCCACCTTTATTACCGACATCATCGGTTCCGGCGAACGCGGCATCGCCCCGACCATCGACTTTTTCACCGCCTCGGCCGCTGCCAATGGCGCTCCGTTACATTTTATCTACCCGGAACCTGTCGCCTATTCGCCTGCGCATATCGCGATCGCCGCCGCCAGCCAGCATACTGATGCGGCAAGGCGTTTCGTCAGTTTCGTATTATCGGATCGGGGCCAAAAGCTATTGTTCCATCCGGACATTCGTAAACTGCCGGTACGGGCTTCCGTTTATGCGGATAAACCCGACCACTATTTCGATCCGTTCAGCGAAACAAAAGCGCATCCGGTGGTTTACGATCCCAGCCGCGCCTCACCTCGTCTGGCTTTGAATAACGCCTTATTCGACCGGCTGTTTAGCGATCATCTTCAGCGCCTACAAAATCTTTGGCTGCAATTACGTAAACATCAACAGTCCGCTAAAGCCGATCAGGCGGAACGGTTGGTCAAGATCCGGCAGTTATTAACCGGCGTACCGGTCAATGCGGCCAAGGCTGAAACGCCAACGTTGCAACAGACCTTCAGCGAACGCTCTACCGATAAAAAAGCCGAGGCCGAAGCGCAAGCATTGGAACAGGCATGGAGCAAAGAAATCGACAGCCGCTATGCCGAAGCCGAAAACCTGTTAAAACAGCTGGGGCCATGATGCAGCGTTTACTGGGCATCATGCTGGGCTTGTGCGCTTTGGCAAGCGCACAAGCCGGAAGCAGCTTCGAAGTAACGGACAACAGCCGGGAAGCCTACTCCCGAATCAATCCGAATAGCACTCCCGAACAGTTAAGCGAAGCGTTTCGCGGACGTAGCCTGTTCCGGCAGAGCTGGGTGATTGCTCCGGCCAAGGACATTGAGACAACAGGCTTGGGGCCGCTTTACAACCAGCTGTCCTGCCTGTCCTGTCATGCCAAAAACGGGCGCGGACAACCGCCGGAAACGCCGCAACAGGCCATGCGCTCGATGCTGGTGCGCTTAAGCCTGCCCGGCCAAGACCCGCACGGCGGCCCATTGCCGCATCCGGTTTACGGCACTCAGCTGAATGAACAGGGTGTGCCCGGCGTACCCGGCGAAGGACTGGTCAGCGTCGATTACCGCGAACATAGCATTACGCTGGCCGATGGCGAAACTATTGCGCTGAGGACGCCTTTATATCGATTCGCCGACCTGCAATACGGACCGCTGCCCGCCGATATTCATTTTTCTCCGCGCGTCGGGCCGCCTGTGTTCGGCCTAGGTTTGCTGGAAGCCGTCCCGGAACAAACCATCCTGCAATTGGCCGAGAAGGGTAAACGGCAAGGCGTCCACGGCCATCCCAATGTTATTTGGGACGACGAACGGCAATGCGCCGTGATCGGCCGCTTCGGGCTCAAAGCCAATGTCGCGACGCTCAAACAACAAATTGCCGGGGCATTTATCGGCGATATGGGGATTACCTCGCCATTACATCCCGAGGAAAATTGCACCGCCGCTCAAACCGCTTGCAAACAGACACTGTCAGCTCGGCAACCCGAATTGGACTATGCCCAACTCAAAGCCGTGCTACTTTACCTGCGTCTGCTGCAAGTTCCGGCCCGGCGCAATTTAGGCGATCCAATCGTACAAAAAGGCGAGCAACTATTCAGAGCTATCGGTTGCACGGCCTGCCACACGCCGCTTCTGACAACCGGGGAATTTCTGGAATTGCCGATATTATCCGGGCAAACTATACACCCTTACACCGATTTGCTGGTGCATGACATGGGTGAAGACTTGGCGGATGGCCGTCCCGACTTTCAAGCCAACGGACGGGAATGGCGCACGCCGCCGTTGTGGGGAATAGGCTTAATCCAGCGCATCAACGAGCACAGCTATTTCTTGCACGACGGCCGCGCGCGCAACTTAACCGAAGCCGTGCTATGGCACGGCGGCGAAGCTTTATCGAGCAGACAAGGTTTCGCCCATCTGCCTACCGAGGAACGGCTGGCGGTTATTCGTTTTTTGGAGTCGCTTTAATCAGTGGTGGTCAGGCGGTTTTGCCCACCGTTTGCATGGCCGAGATTGTTCCGCGTGGGTATGAAAAGCGTGTGCCATCCTGGTAAGCTTTATTTCTGGGGTAGGATGCGCTGAACAAAATGAAGCGCATCCTTCGCGATATGGATCGGGTGGAATTTTTTCGTTCACCCGCCCTTTCGGCTGCGCTCAGCACGAACGGCCTACGACTCAAGACAGTGACTTCTGGAAGTTATTTTTAACCTAATCCTTATTCCCGCTATCAATGGAATGACTCTACATTCCATTTTTTCTTCAAATGCCCAACAAACGGCTTGGGTGCCGCTTTATAGATAAAATTGTTGTCCGCATTCCAACAAACACTCTTCAATTCAACGGTGCAAAGATAATGTTGAGTGAACGCATTGTCGGTAACCCTACAAATCCCGATAAAATGTATGGATTACTACGTTATTTACACTTTGACATAACGAATTCAGTCAATATAATTCAACACTGTGAAAGGATTATTAAAGGCTGGCACATCGATTGCTTAGAACTAAATGCGCTATATACTAATGTATATAATGAGTTAAACTAGAGCGGTATCTTATTTTAGTTTTTTCCGAATAGGATCCGCATGCATCGACATATCAATGCCGATGCAAATATCATAAATTACAATCATAGGCCATTGATGATGCGAAAAAAATCTCGTACCAGCATTACTGTTAATCATACCCTCGGTTTACTTGTCGGAAGCGGCTTTTGCATAAGCGGCAGCCTTCAAGCCGCCGAGCCGCCTCCTAGCTACTCACGCGCGCCAATGGCAGCATACAACTTTATGATGCAAGACCCGTTATTAGGCAATAGTTACGAAAAACCGATTTGGAATTTGCACGATACGCTCGGTTTGCCTGAATGGCTATCGGTGGGCGTTGAGCAAAGAACCCGCTACGAATCTGTGTCGGATACATTCAAGGCTTCACAACCCGCTCCGGCCCCTAAGGCCGGCGGAGGCGACCAGCAGATTGCGCTTCAATCCGACCTTTGGATACAGGCCAAACTGGGTAAATTCCGTTTTGCAGCGGAATTTATGGATGCCAGAACGACTCTCTCAGATGACGGCACCAATAACACGCCCAATCCTCCCAATAACGCTTCGGTCGATACCTTGGATTTCGCTCAAGGCTATGTATCTTGGACTGATCAAAATTTGTTTTTCAGCGGAAAAGGGGTTGAGGTCAAAGCGGGGCGCCAAACCATGGATTTGGGTAGCCGAAGACTGATAGCAAGACCTATCTTCCGGAATACCGTGAACAATTTTACCGGCGTTCGGGTCAGAGTCATCGATTACGACCACTGGCAATTCAATGCATTCGCAACGATGCCGGTGCTCCGGTTCCCCAACTATAATTCAGTTACGCCCAATGCAGATTTGCTTAACCATCATCAGTGGGATGAAGAAGATACCCGGACTTGGTTTTCCGGCGGTATTTTAGAAGGCAGCAGACTTTACAAAGAAGTTAATGCCGAAGTGTATCTTTATCATCTCGACGAAGGGGACAGCCGGCTTAATCCCACTCGAAACCGCCGTTATTTCACGCCCGGCATCCGTATTTACCAAAAACCCAGTAAAGGTACCTATGACTTTACCGCGGAAGGCATAGGCCAATTCGGTACCGTCAAGTATGCAGCGACCGGCGCTTTTGCGAACACTGAAAAACAACATGAAGCCTGGTCTTCCCATATCGAAGCGGGTTATAGCTTTGACTTGCCTTGGTCGCCAAGGTTTTATTTGGAACACGACTACGCGAGCGGCAATAAAAATTGGAAAGACACATCGGCCAGTGGTGAAGACTCACGGTTCGATCCGCTTTACGGCGCTTCGGACTTCGATTTTGGGCCTGCCGGTATCTATGGGGCGTTTCAACGCACCAACATCAATTCGCCCGGCTATAAACTGGATTTTGCACCCCGTAATGACATGTCATTCAGGTTCCAACAGCGCTTAATATGGCTGGCTGAGGGCCAAGACTGCTGGGGCGGACCGGCTTGTACAGCGGGCACCACTCCAGGTCTTGCCGGAGGTAACGGCAGTTATGTCGGAGATCAAATAGGCTTTACCGGGCGTTACAACTTTAACAGCAGCCTCAATTTTGACGCGGGCTGGTATCACTTATTTAAAGGGGACTTTGCCAAATCGGCAAAACAAACCAATGCAACCGGCGCGGCCCAGACCGGGGCGACTTTCGCAACGACACCTGGAGCTGATACTGACTACTTCTTTGTCACAAGCCAGTTGAGATTTTAAACCGTCGACTTTTAAATAGTCCATGTGGTATTTAAGGCGTTGGCGAGCAGAAGTCGCTCCAAATTGCCTTAAATACCGCAAAATCTTCCATCGTGAGTAATTTTTCCAGATTCCGGAGATACACATGTTAAAAAACACCGCTTTCCGTTCCATTTTATTATTAGGCTTGCTGCTGACTACGTCCATCGGCTCAGCCGCAACAACCTTGGTCGCCGTCGCAGCCAATTTCACCAAGCCGATGACCGAAATCGCCGAGGCTTTTGAAAAATCCACCGGTCACAAGGCCAATTTGTCGTTCGGTTCCTCCGGCAAATTTGTTTCGCAATTTGAAAACGGCGGACCGTTTGAAGTATTTTTATCCGCCGACGACAAAGGTCCGATAAAACTCGAACAATCGGGATTGGCCGTACCTAACACCCGTTTCACTTATGCGCTTGGAAAACTCGTGTTATGGTCGGCCACGCCGGGTTTAGTGGATGACCAAGGGCAAGTCCTGAGTAAAGGCGGTTTCAAGCATATCGCGTTGGCCGATCCGAAACTGGCGCCTTACGGTGCGGCAGCGGTTGAAGTCATGAAAAACCGGGGACTGTTCGACAAACTGCAACCCTTGTTCGTACAAGGGGAAAACATCGCGCAAACCCATCAATTCGTCAGCACCGGCAATGCCGAGCTGGGTTTTGTAGCATTCTCGCAAGTCATCGATAACGGCAAAATTGCCGGCGGCTCGGGCTGGCTAATCCCAAGCGATCTTTATAAGCCGATCCGCCAGGATGCGATACTGATGAAAACCGGGGCGGGAAATCCGGCTGCACCGGCATTGATGCAGTTTTTAAAATCGCCTGAAGCGCTCGCGATTATCCGTAAATACGGTTACGACCTGGCTAACTAAGTTATAAATATGTTAAACGCTGCCGATATTGCCACCTTGTGGCTGACGTTCAAAGTTGCAGGCATCGCCACCTTGCTGATGCTGTTATTCGGAACGCCGCTAGCCTGGTGGCTGGCACGTACGACATCGCGCTGGAAAACTATCTGTAATGCGCTGGTATCCTTACCGTTGGTGCTGCCGCCGACGGTATTGGGCTTTTATTTATTGATCATGCTGGGACCGAACGGCCCCATCGGCCATTTAACCACCGAACTGGGCCTGGGCACCTTGCCGTTTACGTTTCCAGGCTTGGTGGTCGCGTCGGTGCTCTATTCATTGCCATTTGTCGTGCAGCCCTTGCAATCCTCATTCACCTCCATCGGCGAACAGCCTTTGGAGGCAGCCGCAACCTTACGAGCAGGACCTTTGGATACTTTTTTCAGCGTGATCGTGCCGCTGGCGAAACCCGGTTTCCTGACCGCTTCGATTTTGGGCTTTACCCATACCGTTGGCGAATTCGGCGTGGTGCTGATGGTCGGCGGCAATATTCCGGACAAAACCCGCGTCGTGTCGGTGCAAATCTACAATCATGTCGAAGCGCTGGAATATACCGAAGCCCACTGGCTGGCCGGTATTCTGATGCTGTTTTCGTTCAGCGTGCTGCTGGTGCTGTATACCGTACTGAAAACGCAACCCGTCGCCCACCCGCTTAAGTGATGAACATGACCACAATGCAGGCCCGCTTCCAGCTCGATTACGGCGACTTTAAGCTGGACGTCGACTTAAAGCTGCCCGGCACCGGCATTACGGTCTTGTTCGGCCATTCCGGCTCCGGCAAAACCACCCTGTTGCGCTGCGTTGCCGGACTGCAACAGGCACAGCATGGCTTTCTGGAAATCAACGGCCATATTTGGCAGGACAGCGAGCATGACCTGTTCCTGCCCACTTATAAACGGCCGCTGGGCTATGTGTTTCAGGAAGCCAACCTGTTTCCGCATTTGACCGTGCAAGATAACCTGCACTACGGCTTGAAACGGATCAAACACAATTCGGGCACGGTCAAACTGGACCAGACCGTTGAGCTGCTGGGCATCGGCCATCTGCTGGAGCGCATGCCCGGACACTTGTCCGGCGGCGAACGGCAACGGGTCGCTATCGCCAGGGCCTTGGCTTTAAATCCTGAAATCCTGCTGATGGACGAACCGCTGGCGTCGCTGGATTTCAAACGCAAACAGGAAATCCTGCCGTTTTTAAGCCGCCTGCACCAGGAATTGGACATTCCGGTGCTGTACGTCACCCATTCGCAACAGGAGGTCGCGCAACTGGCCGACACGCTGGTGATTCTGGAAGACGGCCGGACACTGGCTTCGGGCCCGCTGGCGGAAACGCAAAGCCGTCTCGACGTACCGCTGGCGCAAGACCGGGAGGCCTCCACCGTTTGGCAGGCGACCGTCGCCGAACATGAAGCCGATTATCACCTGACCCATGTCGCTTTTGCCGGAGGCTCCCTCAGCCTGCCGGCGATTAATGCAAAGATCGGCACACCGTTACGGGTACAGATTTACGCCCGCGATGTCAGTATCGCCCTTGAAGCGCCGTCAGCCACCAGCATTCTCAATGTGCTGCCCGCGACCGTCACCGGTATCTCCAATGGCCGCGACGGACAGACTGTGGTACAAGTACGACTGCCAAGGATGGCCGAAGTGTCACAATCGGTAGGGAACCTACACGACCAGGTCGGCAAGCAGACGCTGCTGGCGCATATCACCCGCAAATCGGCGATCATGCTGAATTTGCAGATCGGCATGGCGGTTTACGTGCAGATCAAGGGCACATCATTATTAAATTAATCAATTCTTGGAGATTTACTATGAAAGCAAGTGCACGAAATCAATTTACCGGTACCGTTAATGAGGTACTTATCGGTGCAGTGAATGCCGAAGTTCATATCGGCTTAAAAGGCGGAGAAACCATTGTTGCCTCGATTACCAAGGAATCCGTCGAAACGCTGGGAATCAAGACCGGTATCGAAATCATTGCTTTGATCAAAGCCCCGCAAATCATCATCGTCACCGATTTTGGCGGCTACCGGCTTTCAGCGCGCAACCAGCTGCAAGGCACGGTAACCCAGGTTAAACCCGGCGCAGTCAACGCTGAAGTCGATATCGAGTTAAAAGGCGGCGAGCAGGTTGCCGCCACGGTAACCAATGACAGCGTCGAAGCCTTGGGCTTGAGTAAAGGCAATCCAGCCACGGCCGTATTTAAAGCCGGTGCGGTGATTCTGGCTGTCAAGGGTTGATATGCGTGTAACCCGGCTGCAATCCGTATTTCGTTTGCAGCCGGGTTACCTTTAATTTTTCGTTCCCACATGCTGCGCCGCTGCCATTGAGTAGGAGCGGGCCGCGCCCGCGATATTTGGGCGACGATTGCATAATTCGCGGGCATGGCCCGCTCCTACAATATGGCAGTACGGCGTGAGAACGAGATAATCCATCGACAAGCTCAGGGCAAGCTGTGAAGCCCGGCAACTTGTCCAATTTCTAATTAACAGAGGTAACCATGCTGCTGGAAATGAATGTAAAACTGCACCGCGGACATTTCGACCTGACTACGCGACTGTCTATCAGCGACTCCAGCGTCGGCCTGTTCGGCAAATCCGGCTCCGGTAAAAGCACGGTGCTCGGCTTGATTGCCGGCACCATTCAGCCGCAAAGCGGACATATCGTGCTGGACGGCAAAATCATGTTCGACAGCCGCAAAGGCATCATGATGCCGCGTGAACAGCGTCCTGTAGGCGCGGTATTGCAGATCGACTGCGCCGATTCAACCGAAACCGTTCGCGACAACCTGACCTCCGCCTATAATCGCACGCTGAAACACCGCCGCATTTTCAAGCTGGATTTTTTAATCGAGCTGTTAGAACTGGGGCCTATCCTCAATCATATCATCGAACTGCTCTCCGCCGGTGAACGCCAACGGGTCGCGCTGGCCCGCTCGCTGCTGAAATCGCCGCGCCTGTTGTTATTGGATGAAACCTTCGCCGCGATCGGCAACGGCTATCGAATACAGCTGCTGCCGATCCTGAACCGTTTGCAAAATGAGCTCGACTTGCCGGTACTGTATGCCAGTCAGTCCTTGGGTGAAATCCTGGAACTGACCGACCGTCTGATCGTGCTGGAGCAAGGTAAAGTACTGCACAACGGCTCGCTGCTCGAAGCCACCAAACAGCAAGGCATGCTGCGCTATCTGGGCATTCGCCAAATCGACAATATTTTGCCGGTGACGATCAGCAGGCACGACTACACTGCCGGTTGCAGTCTGGCCCACAGCTTCGGCCTGCCGCTAACCTTACCGCTACGGCCGCATTTAGCTATCGGCAGCCGGGCGCAAGTATCGATACACGCCAATGACGTAGCTTTATCCCGCCGTTATATCGACGGCATATCGATACAAAATCAAATCAAGGGCCAGATCTGCGCGCTGATTCCCAGCGGAGAAAGCATCATTGTACAAGTCGATTGCGGCAGCACCCTGTTGGCAGAGATTACACCGGGAGCATGCCGGGACATGGCCTTGCAGGAGGGTGAATTTATTTATTGCCTGATCAAAACCCATTCCATTACTTACCTGACCGAACTCGACGCCCTGCCCTACCAGCGAGTAATCAACCACGGCGACGGCCATTATTTCCTGGACGCAGCCGGCCAGGACGATCTACGCTAACAAACCAGGAAAAGCCGCAAGCTGTTATAGAGCGCACTCTGCAAGATAAGCGGCAGTTCAATGACTCCAGATAAAAATCATCGGCGCTTTTTCTCCAATGATTCACACCGGTACAGCTGCAAAGTATTGTGTAAACCGCCATATATCTACATCACAACAGTGGGCGGACTCGCTCGCTAAATAACGTCAGCGCCTCACGGTTGACTGCCGGATTATAGGCTGCGGGCTTGAGAGTCAAGGTATGCGGCCCCAGCGCAGACTCCGACCAAGCAGCCCTGATGCCAAATTTAATTTATATTTATAAATAGCCTGTTAGATTTATTCAGCACGGATTTTGTCGTATTTACTATATCGATATGTAGTAAAGTATATAATGAGGCAATGCAGACACAGTTTGCCGGTACAAACTGCCGCTTAATTGTGTTGATTCATTTGCAAGCTAATCTCCGCGGTAATCGCCCAAACGCCGCCTTATTTTTTGACAGGCTTTTTTAATCGAGCCTTATATAACTGAATCCGCCATGTTTATCCGTCAAATCCATTACCTGCTGGCATTGTCGAAAACAGAACATTTCGGCCGTGCGGCTGAAATATGCCACGTTTCCCAACCGGCCTTGTCCACCGCCATCCAACATCTTGAGGAAGAACTGGGTGTTACCATCGTCCGCCGCGGCCAGCGTTTTCAGGGCTTTACTGCAGAAGGCGAACGCCTGTTGCAATGGGCCAGGATTCTGGCGCAAAACTGGGAATGCATGAGGCAGGAAGCGGCGCAATGCAACAAGCAACTCACCGGTACGCTTCGCATCGGCGCCATTCCCACTACGCTGGCCGTGGCGCCTTTATTAACCGAACCTTACCAGCGCGATTATCCGGGCGTTGGCGTCAAACTGGTTTCGTTGTGCGCCGACGACTTGGTTCGTCAACTCGACAACTTCGAGCTTGATTTAGGCCTGACTTATCTTGAAGATCCCGGACTGAAAGGTTTCCGTACTCTACCGCTGTACCGCGAACGTCATGTGCTATTGGCTCGCAGTCCAGACCCAAGGCTTTTTAAAGACAATTTAGGCTGGGCCGATATTGCGGAACTGCCGTTGTGCCTGTTAACGCCGAACATGCAAAACCGCCGCCTGATCGATGCTGCATTTCGCGAAGCGGGCATAACTCCCAACATCATGCTGGAAACCGACTCGGTATTCGCGCTATACGCCTATGTTCGTAGCGCAGGCCTATACAGCGTGGTGCCGCACAGCCTGTTAAGCCTGTTTGAAATGCGCCAGGAAGTCACCGCCATACCATTGAATCCGGAACTATCGCGGGAAATCGGCCTGATAGCCCGCCGCCAGGAGTTGCCGCCGCCATTACAGGATGCCGCCTGGAACATTGCTCAAGGCCTCGATCTGCAACACCGATTTGACTCATTGATAGCCCAGAACGGTTGCGAGTTATCGCAATTTTTTGGGTCACCCCCCGTTCATCTGGGAAAATGATTTTTATGTGCAACATTACCGAGGGTTGGTGTAGAGTTATCTCTATTAGATTTGGCAAAACCAAGCCGATTTATCATCTAAGGATTTGGTTAAAAATAACTTCCCGAAATCGCTGCTTTCGGTCGTCGAGCCGTTCGTGCTGCCCCTTCGGCAGACTCTGGGCGAACGGAAAAATTTCACCTAATCCATGTCGGGAAGTTATTACTGACCATATCCTAAATAAGTTTAAAAAAGGAACATAACAATGATTAGACGGCATCGCGCATTTTGGTCTTTAAGCATGATGGCCATTTTAGTGATTGCCACAGGAATATTATTGAACCCGCCACTGCTTAGGGTCAAAAATGCCAATCCTTGGTTGAATAAGTCGACTGTCGGCCCTGATACGCCTTATATCGTCTTGGGAATGGGCTGTTTTTGGGGGGCGGAAAAACGTATGCAAGCCTTGCCATGCGTTTTGGATGTTGAAGCCGGTTACGCCGGCGGCGATATCCTCCATCCAAGCTACCAAACGCTCCATGACATCGAAGAAGCTATACACGGAGGCAAAGCCATAAAAAACCATGCCGAAGTGGTTAAAGTCTATTACGATCCTGAGCAAACGTCTCTTGAACAAGTCTTGATTCAGTTTTGGGAAAGCCATAATCCCACTCAAGGTAATCGCCAAGGCAATGACATTGGCAGCAATTATCGTAGTGCAATCTTTTATCGTAGCGATGAAGAACGCCAGCTGGCGGAAAAAACACGCGACATCTATCAAACCAACTTAAAAACGGCCGGCATCGCCCAGCCGATTACCACTGAAATCGCTCCGCTACAAAACTATACTCCTGCCGAAGCCTATCATCAGGATTACCTGGATAAGAACCCGCTGGGCTATTGCGGTTTGGGCGGTACCGGCGTTACTTATCTCGATCCAAGTATGCCAATTGCAAGCGCAAAGCCCCATACAACTCAATCCGCAGACTCCGGGCAAGATTGGCAACAAATCAAACTTAATACCGAAGAACAATTGATTGCTTTTGAATCCGTTGAATGCGGCTATTGCAGGCAATTCGACAAAGAGGTGTTATCGTCCTGGAAAAATCCTATGCCAATTGTTTCCACCAATTTAACAACACCGCCTGAGGGCTGGACCCTTAATCAGGAATTATTTGCCACCCCAACCATTGTGTTGTTCAGAAACCGGCATGAAGTAGCCCGCTATACCGGCTATCAAAGCGCTCAACACTTCTGGACATGGTTGGCTGATCAAACGCCCATCAAGTAGATAGCGTAAAGACTCTCAGCAGAAATTCACCTCCCTTGATAGCTGCAAGCTATTAAATCATACCTCAAAACGATTAGACGCAGATCGTTCCTCAAGCAGACAATACTGTCACCCGGCCGGGATAAATCAGGGCCGTCCGCATCGCGGCCGCACCCTCCCCCAAATATTATTAAGGCAAAACAAAATGGCAAAAATTATTCTGGTTCTTTACGATGATCCTATCGACGGTTATCCAACATCCTATGCCCGTGACGACCTGCCTCAGCCGGAGCGTTACCCTGACGGGCAAACACTGCCTACCCCTAAAGCCATCGACTTCAAACCGGGCGCGTTGCTCGGCAGCGTTTCAGGCGAGTTGGGCCTGCGTAAATACCTGGAATCGAACGGTCATCAACTGATCGTGACTTCCAGCAAGGACGGCGCCGACAGTGTTCTGGACCGCGAGCTGCACGATGCCGAGATCGTCATTTCCCAGCCGTTCTGGCCGGCCTATATGACCGCCGAACGCATCGCCAAAGCGAAAAACCTGAAGATGATCGTGACCGCCGGTATCGGCTCCGACCACACCGACCTTCAGGCCGCGATGGAACGCAACATTACCGTTGCCGAAGTGACTTACTGCAACAGTAACAGCGTTGCCGAACATGTGGTCATGATGACGCTCGCACTGGTGCGCAACTACATTCCGTCCTACAACTGGGTGATCAAAGGCGGCTGGAATATTGCCGACTGCGTGGCGCGTTCCTACGACCTGGAAGCAATGAACGTCGGCACCGTCGCGGCCGGCCGTATAGGTTTGCGCGTATTGCGCCTGCTCAAACCGTTCGACGTGAAACTGCACTATCTGGATCGCCATCGTCTGCCGGAAGCGGTTGAACAGGAACTTAACCTGACCTATCACTCCAGCCTGGAAAGCCTGACCAAGGTGTGCGACGTGGTGACCTTAAACTGTCCGCTGCATCCTGAAACCGAGCACATGATCAACGAGCAGACGTTGAAGAACTTCAAACGCGGCGCCTACCTGATCAACACCGCGCGCGGCAAGCTGTGCGACCGCGATGCGATTGTCAATGCGCTGGAAAGCGGCCAACTGGCAGGTTATGCCGGTGATGTCTGGTTCCCGCAACCGGCGCCAAACGACCATCCATGGCGCACGATGCCGAATCACGGCATGACGCCGCATATTTCCGGCACCAGCCTGTCGGCGCAGACACGGTACGCTGCCGGTACTCGCGAAATCCTGGAGTGCTACTTTGAAAACCGGCCTATTCGGGACGAATACCTGATTGTCCAGGGCGGCCAGTTGGCCGGCGTCGGTGCGCACTCTTACAGTAAGGGCAATGCCACCGGCGGATCGGAAGAAGCGGCCAAGTTCAAGAAGGATTGATAATAATCGTTTGAACTGAAAACGGGGATGCGCCGGTTAATACCCTGCGTATTCCTTTACCGATTTTGGTTGGAAGGGCTTAATTGATGACGCTTAAAAATAAAACAAGAAATGGCGCTAAAGCTCTTCCGCCAATCCCTTCCCTATCGCACATCGTTTTGGCCGGATTGGGCTCCAGCTTGGCCATTGCCGCTATTGCCGCCCTGAGCCAACTTTCCGGCCAGCCGTGGATATTGGGTTCTTTCGGCGCTTCCTGTGTTTTATTGTTCGGATTTTCTGATGCGGTATTTTCACAACCGCGTAATCTGATCGTCGGCCACCTCCTTTGCTCTTTAATCGGCTTGGGTTTTCTCAAATTCCTCGGCCCCGATTGGTGGAGCATGGCTTTAGCTGTCGGCACCGCGTTGGCTGCGATGCTGGTCACACGAACCGTCCACCCGCCGGCCGGTTCCAATCCGGTGATTATTTTCTTAACCCGGCCGGATTGGCCGTTTTTATTATTTCCAACTTTGGCAGGCGTAATAGTTTTGTTGTTTCTGGCGCATCTTATCTACAAAATAACTCGCGCCATTCATCAACCGACAGCTAATTCTTAGTAGCGCAAATACGCTGCATAACCGCAGGCCTTGGCGTTTGCTGCTCACCTTGCTCAAATGCAACGATATTCAGCAACGGTGAATAAACATCGAATAGTTCATTCGGCAGCAACAAGAAATCGGGATTGCTTGGTTTGCCATAACGTTCGTTGCCCGTCATAAAGGTTTCATAAATCAACACTCCGCCCGGATTAAGCAATGAAGCAAGTGTGCTGAGCATCGGCCGGTACAGATAACGGCTGACTATGATTCCGTCATACTTTTGCTCTGACTGAGGCCAGTCGCCTGCTTCAAGGTCGGCAATAGACACGTTGATATTGTCCATCCCGACCATACCGGATACTACCTCGGCATCGCGATCAATCGCATCGACTTGGTAGCCTTGCTCAGCAAGCCGGATCGCATGACGTCCATTACCGCAGGCAAGGTCGAGTACCCACCCTCCTTTACGTATCAAAGGAGCGTATTTAACGATCCAGAGCGATGGTTTTTCCAGCAAATGGTGACTCATCGTGAGCGAACCTTGGCTATACCTTGCCGTGGAGTTATTGAATAAATGGACTTGAACTCAAGCTGCCGGTTTTTATTATTTTACCGAGTCTTGATAAAAGCCACATGCCTCTGCATTTGTCATTCTACAGTGATTGTCTCGATAATAGAGTGCGTAGCAACGCTAAGACGAATTTAAAACGGGCTTGGTTGATCTGAAATCTTCAGACGTAGAGCGTGCCCCGTGCGCGCCTTAGTTCCACGGCACGCTCTGCGGCTTTATTATCCGTTCAGACAGGGTGCAAGTAGCCTCAATCCTGCACCGCTCTCGCTTGTAAAACCGCCCTGACCACCAGCGCAACGGCGGTCAAAAAACCGACTGTTGTCAATGTGAAGCTCAACCCAGCCTGAAACGGAAAATGCGCTTCGACAGGAATCGCAACAGAAGGCTTTGGCGTCAGGCCCCTGACCAGGAATGACAACGGATTAAAAAACGCACCGAAACAACAGGCGGCAACGACCCAGACCGGCGGATCGATCGCATATTGCCGAAACAGCAGGAAAAAGATAAACAGGAATTGGGACATCATTAAATAATCGATATGGGCCCTGATAATGTCGGCCCGTTCGACGAGGTGTCCAGCCAAGGTGCCATCGGGGAAAAACAGCGTAAAGCCGAGCACCCAGGCGATGGTAAGCGCTATCGCCAGACACAGTCCGGCAAACGCCAAAAGAAACAGGTGGGTCTTCGTTATCGGTTTTTGGTTTGTCATGATTATCCTCATCGTTATATCCGGGTTTTCGCCCTTCTTGTTAAACGCCACTATCGGCGCACCGCTCGAACCATTGTTCAGTTGTTAATATCCGGCGATTTGGCTAGACTGCGTAAAAACGCCTGAGGCTGGATCGAGACAATAAGGAGTATAAATAATGACAGACCGTCTTCGCTTGTATGAACGTGCTGCGACAGAAATCGTAAAGTTCGACGCGCTTTGGGACATCAGCGAAGGCCGGACCTTTTTCACTGGGCCGCTGTACTACAACGCCAGCCATCAGCACGGCGCGCCGGTTTTTCTTGCCGGCATTTACGGCAACTTCCGCCTGCGCCTGCACGGCGGCGATTGGCTGTCCTGCCGCACGGCGGTTATTCCGGCCGGTGTCCTGCATGAGCTGGATATAGGCGGCGATCCGCTGACTGTATTTTATATCGAACCGAACATTGCCGGAGCCGATGCGTTGAAACCTCTGATCCGCAATACGCGTGAGACAAACGGCGCTTTGGTCGGCACCGCCGGGGAGATTTCGTTCATGCGCGAGCTTTACGAAGATCGCTACAATCCTCATTGGACTGCTGAGCCCCTGGACGACCTGATGAGTTTTTCCAAACGGCGCGCAAAAGCCGGGCGGATCGACCCCCGCATATCCCGGATAGTGGATTTTTTATTCGAACACGGCGACGACCTGACCTCGGTCGTAACACTGGCCGAAACGGCCGGGCTGTCCGCCTCGCGCTTCCAGCATTTGTTCACGCAACAAATCGGCGTTCCATTCCGCCGTTATCGCGGCTGGAACCGGATACGAAAAGCCATACGCGAGATCATCAAAGGCAGTAACTTCACTACCGCGGCGCATGCTACCGGTTTCTCGGACTCGGCCCATTTCAGCCATGAATTCCGCAAAACCTTCGGCGCGCCGCCTACGGTAGGCTTGCAAAAACTGGCGCGCTTGCAACGCTGAACAGCAACAAGACGCGGAACGTATTTTTGATTTGCCTGATCAGATAGCTTTTAATAGCTAAGGATCCGGCTATACATAATTTCCTTGAATCCCCATTTGTAGGGGCGATTTTAATCGCCTTGGGCGAATGAATTCGCCCCTACAGGGTATTTCAAGTCGGGAAGTTATTTCCAACCAAATCCTAAGCCGTAAATCAACCACCTAAATGCCCCTTAAATAATTTGTTAATCATGACTGTTAATATTGATGTGCTGTGCGTAGGCCATGCCTCTTACGATTTAATTTTTGCGGTAAGCCATCATCCGGGCGCCGATGAAAAAACCGTTGCCGACGACCTGCTCAGTTGCGGCGGCGGACCGGCCGCCAATGCCGCCGTTTGCGCGGCACGGCTGGGTTTGACATCGGCCTTTGCAGGCTACCTGGGATACGATCTATACGGCGACAGGCATCTACAGGAACTCAACGATTCCGGCGTTAACACAGCACTGGTCGTTCGCGGCGCCTCCCCTACCCCATTATCGGCCATCTTGGTAAGCCCCGACGGGAAGCGCTGCTTGATCAATTACAAGGGCGGCACCCAGGCATTACCGGCCGACGCGCTGGACTTTAGCGATGTTCGGGCAAAAGTCATTTTGTTCGATGGGCATGAGCCGTTTATCTCGTTGCCGCTTGCCGAAAAAGCCCGGCAAAACAAAATTCCGACAGTATTGGATGCCGGTTCCGTGCATGAAGGCACCTTGGCTCTGATGAATAAAGTCGATTACCTGGTTTGTTCGGAAAAATTTGCCAACCAATACGCGGAGGACGAGCATAAAGCCTTAAGCCGACTGGCTGAACTTGCGCCTGTTGTGGTCATCACCTTAGGCGAACGAGGACTGATTTGGCAACGCGGCAATGAACAAGGCGCAGCACCGGCCTACCCTGTTACCGCTATTGACACCACCGGTGCCGGCGATGCTTTTCACGGCGCTTTTGCCGCCGGGCTTGCCCTCGGCCTGGACTGGCAAACCCTGCTTCGCTATGCGAGCGCCGCAGGTTCTTTGTGCTGCACGCACATGGGCGCGCGTCCGGGCTTACCCGGCCGGGAAGAACATGCCTCGTTATTTAACCAAACCCTATAGTTTTCACACCCGCATCATACGAGCTACTCGCTAAAGCAACAGACAGAAAAACATATGATTACAAAACCCGAACTCAGCATTTCTTCGATGAAAACCGGCGAGCTGGGCCTGCTCCACTTACCGCGATATTGGTCCAAACGGCTGCTGGAAATCGAGGGCCGGCTTGATCAGGAAAAGGTGAGGAATGAATATGGACTAGACTTTACGCTGATGCAAGGCTTGGGCTTGGGTATCGTCGAACCGGCGGAATACCTGTTCCATAAGCGCCCGAGTTATGCCGAATTCGAACAATGGATTGCGCAACAGCTCGGCGGCGGCCCTGATCGCGCCCTAGTGCAGCGCCTCAATAAAATGGTTAGATGTTATCTTGAACAAGCGCACCAGAGCTATCCGATTGAGGGAAAAGACATTCAAGAACCGGTGCTGTCGGCAGATGACTTGGCGTGTTGGCGGAAAAACGGCTACGTGGTGCTGCGCAACGCGGTTTCCGTGAAGGATTGCCGGGAAGCCGAAACGGCGATATGGGACTTTCTCGGTATGGACCCGCAAAACCCCGAGTCTTGGTACGATGACGAGCATACGTTTTGGGTGTCGCTATTCCAACATCCGGCCCTGAATAAAAACCGTGCGTCGCCGCGTATTCGCAAAGCGTTCGAGCAACTCTGGGGAAGCGACGATTTGTGGGTCACTGTAGACAGGTCCAGCCTGAACCGGCCTGAGCGCGACGGCATCGATATCTCCGGCCCCAGCCGCCTGCATTGGGATGTCAGCCTTGCGTTGCCGATTCCGTTCGGCATCCAGGGCCTGTTATATTTAAGCGATACCAGCGCCGAACAGGGCGCCTTCCGCTGCGTGCCGGGATTTCATCATCGCATCGATCAATGGCTGGAAAAACTTCCACCTGAACAAAATCCGCGCGAACAGGATTTGGAAAGCCTGGGACCGGTCCCGGTCACCGGTTCCGCCGGGGATTTCGTGCTCTGGCACCATGCCTTGCCGCACGGCAGCGGCCGCAATTTGGCAAATTATCCGCGCGTGGTGCAATACATTAAGTTGTTTCCCCACGATTACGGTATCCATCCTGTCTGGAAATAAACGGCTCGTCTATCGCATTGACGTAGCCAGTGCCGGGTAAGTAAACAATAGCAAATGCAGCGAATTTAAGCTGAAGTGCGTCAGAATCGAAGCTTCTATACGCCCGGTATGACGATAAACCCAGCCATAGCCGACACCAGCAACCGTTGCCAGCAGAATGTAGTTATTGCCGCCCATGTAATGAGCCAAACCGAACAAAACCGCCGTAATCGCTATCGCAAGCGCATCACCGTAGCGGACTTTTGACAATCCCTGCATCAGGTATTTTTGAATAAAGCCGCGAAAAAACGCTTCCTCGACAATACAGGTAAAAAACAAATTGCCCCACGCCCAAACAAAAAAGACCGGCGTCCATTTCGGTTGCCATTGCACGTAGCCGAGCAATAATGACAGGCACATCACTGCAAACAAGGTTAGCGGTGTAACAAACGTCATTCTTTTTAGCGTCGACTGCCATTCCGAAACACCGGCCAAACGCTGATGGCCGAAGCCCAAGATGAATAGACCGACTAAAACGTTGTCGAAATTCAGGTATTTATCGTATGGGATCGCATCGTCGCTGAAATGTAAATTAGAAATAATTTTCGGGTTGCTAAACCCAGGCAACTGATGCGTTAACAGGCCGACGGATAACAAGAAAACGATGGCGAATAGCGCGCTATTGATGGCTAACCCAAAATTTTTCTGAGTTAAAGCCCAAGTGCTAACTCCAAGTAAAACAATCCACAATAAAGCCATCGGCTGCAAGATGTTAAAAAACAGCCCGGCAATAATGGCGATCACAAGCAGAACAGCCCACGGCGCATAGCGCGGAAAATAAGGTGTTCTAGGCAACCATAAACCGAGCAGCGCCAATGTTAAAAGGCCGTAGGTGATGAGTGTTGCGGAGTTTAGCTGGATCATTATGGCCTTGTTATTTGGTTGTTGCAGAATAAGTCGGTCTATAACTGAAGCTCATCTGTTGCCGCCTGTGATTTATGAGCTTCCTGTCTTACCCCATGCTAATGAACTTACGTAATACGGAGTTTCATGGAGCTCCGATGCCCAGTATCTCGTTGCATTTCATATATACAATTCGCCGAGCGAATATTTAGTCTGTAACAATCTCCAATTCAGTGATCGCATCAACCGACCAAACGTTTCCTTTTCTTTGAAGCTGACCTATTGCATTTAGGAGCTTTCCTTTCGTGTGCGCTTCTATTGCCAAAAGATAATACTCTGGACTCAAATTCATTTTAACTTCGATATTACCATATTGATTATGGCGCACTTTTAACGCGACACTCCTTTTTGAATGCCCCTCAACAGGGTTGCTCGCACAGTGGAGATTGATAACTGACCCACTTACACTATCTGGGCGTGGATGAACAATTTTCAGCTGTTCGGAGACATGCTTCAACATATTGATTTGCGGTTCGCTGATTATCTGCTCATTAAATGATCGGACGTCCTCAGCTGGCAGAATCGATGAAGCCCATTCAATACCGACATTAAAAGTAACTTTGCCATCAATTCCGATGTCAGTAATGGCATCGCACATCCGTGCATTAAATGCATATTTGTAAGCTTGGATCAAAATTTCTGGGTCATTTCCTTGGACAGCTTTATCAAGTAACGTCAAGCCTCTAGCAAGCCTTTCGATAATTAGTCGTGCCTTCGGAGGATTAAATAAGTCATCAGTTTGCAGCGGTTTTACAATAGCTGATGAAACCTCGAAACCGAAACTTCCAGCGAATGTATGACAAAACTCAAAGTCGCCCATGATTTCAGATGAACCTGATAGCGGCTTTTCATAATGCTGCCGAGCATCAACCTCAGAACATGCTGAAAAGAGAATTAGCTCATTGATGGCTTTCACATGTCTCGGAGCTTCTTCGACAGGGATAGACGCTCTATTACTAGGAATTTGTAAACGAATAAGTAAAGAGTCTGTGTTCGTTTCGATAATGGCTGAGCATATTTCTCTCGTGGTGCGACCTTCTATCTGACTCAATGATAAAACCGTTTGGGAAATACGTTCGCGCACATCTGAGAAGTGATCTTGTGATGGCAACACCAGCTCTACAGATTCTTGATTCTCTTCTAAGCGAAAAATAACCCATCGCTCTTTACGAATTGTTAAACGCCATCCTTTTCGTTCGAGATAGGAGCGAACGTCAAATAAACTGATACGTTCTAAAAGACGATTCATGTCCGCCATTCGGTTCATGACAATGCTCCGCCATAGTTACTTTTACTCAATTCCTGAATTGATAAAGGCGTGAGTAGTTGGGTGCGTGGAATCTTTATGCGCTTTGAACTACTATTTCCAGTTTCCTTCCCGTCAATGAAATGATAGTAGCAGCATTTTTTAATAACCAATTCATCTTCGCACACGTGCAGCCAACTATTTTCTTCTTTTGGCAAACAACAAAGAACAAGGACGCAAGGCGTTGAGGCATTGTCCCTTCTAAAAACTAATCGATTATATGCATCGGCTTCCAAATCAAATATAACGTGATCATCCTTGGTTTCCCAATTAATGCTTGCTTTCAACTGAAATTCCAGCACTACCCCTAAGTCAATTCTTTTTGAGTTAAAGGTTTCGATACGTCGAACTTCCAAGTCCACACCATAGTCTTTGGCAATGGTATTAGGAGCAAATCCAGAGCTTGCGATAACAGCGCTCACATAAGACATGCTTATCAGTTCTTCTATTGTTTGGGTCGGCAACATTTGCACAATTCGCTATATATTTAACTTGTGTTTGTACATACCTAACAGGTACTGTGGATTACGCCTAGAAACCACAGAGCAGATTGAAACGAAGAAGCCCTTAAATCGCAGATGATGCACTTCCAGTAGTAACAAACCTAAGCGGATTGGGCGGTATACTATCATTATTCATAATTCTTGTGGTTAACTAAGGTCTAACAATCCACTCTGCCAACAGAACATTATCGAATAACCAGAAATAAGACATCTTACATAATTGAGAACTACCGTACTTTTCAGGTTCAAACTCGATTAATTTACCATTGAATGATTTATATCAACGACATAAACACTACATAGGTTGAACAGCCGTCGTGCACCCCATTTGTCGAAAAAATCATGGGTTATGTGCTTTGGACTGCCATGTTAAAATTAAAAAGCGAAAATTATTGGATAAATCAGTTATGAACATTAATCAAGTTTTAGAAAACGCAAAACAATTGAATGTTAACGAGAGGGCCTTAGTCGCCCATTGTCTAATTTCTTCTCTTGAAACAAAACAAGACGAAGGGGTTGATCAAGCCTGGGCGGAATTAGCTGAAAGCAGGTTTCAAGAACTTGTTTCCGGCAAGGTTGAGTCCGTATCTTGGGACGAAATAAAAAAAGAAGTTAAAGGATAAGAATTTGTTACGGTTCCATCCCGAAGTTTCTTCTGAAATCAAGGCTTCGTATGTCTGGTACCAAAATCAGGCTGGAGGTTTAGGAGATGACTTCTTGAATGAACTCGAATCGGCTTATCAAGTGATTATTGAATTTCCTCAAACATGGCCATTTTTCGATAGAGGCTTTCGAAGATTCTTACTATCCAAGTTTCCCTTTTCTGTGATTTATCGGGAAACTGGCCAATCAATTTATGTCGTTGCAGTGATGCATAACAGTAGAAAACCGGACTATTGGTCAAGCCGTATAGTAAATGTTTAAGCGGATTCGCACCTGATAGAGCACAGAAGCTAGGTGATTGTTTGTGATGGGTTTCACTACGTGCTTTACAAGTCGCGCTACTCTACCCGTCCTAGATAAATTACATAACCGGCAACTGCCGAGCCAGCAGCAATAACGGATGCTCCACCCTGCCCCCGTCGGCGTTCAGATAAACAGCACAACCGAAATTTCCGCTAACCACCAAATCCGCCGAAGCATCAGCGATGACTTGCTGTTTTAAATCCCGTAATTGCGCGGCATTGTTGGGATGCGTCAGCATATAGCTGCCGCCTGAGCCGCAACAGATATTGTTGTCGGCCAATGCGGCAACAGTTAACCCGGGAATTTTTTGCAGCAATGCATAAACGGCTTGCTGGTTTTTGAGGATGTTGCGCTGGCTGCATGGCTCGTGGACTGCGACTGTCAGCCCGGATGCCGCCAGTTGTAAATCGTCCAGCCAGTGTTCCAGCAAAAATTCGCTGATATCGTTTAAGCGTTGCCGAAACAGTTGCCCTGCTTCATCGTCATTTTGATATTCGCTTAGCATCGCACCGCAGCCGGTAGCGGTGTGCAAGACAGCATCGACTTCCAGCGCGTTGAATACCGCGATGTTGTTGTCGATCAATCCGGCCGCGGATTGGCCGTTATGTTGATGTATCGCGCCGCAGCAGCCTTGTTGCGGCGGCACCAGCACTTCGTAACCGATTGCATTCAGCAGCTTGATTGCCGCCAGCAAAGTCTCGCGGTCGAAATATTCGGCAATGCAGCCGGTGAATAATGCAACTTGGCCGCGTTTGGTGCCGCCGGCCGGATAAGAGGCAGCCAAAGGCTGCAATGCCGGTTTAGCCAGTAAAGCTTCGGCATCGGCCAAATGCAGTTTTTCCAACAATCCGGTGCTTCGCAACGGTTTTTGCAGGCCCGATTTCAGGTAAATAGCCGGTAGCGGCATTAGCCGCTTCAGCCAATCTTTATTTTCAATCAGCTTGAACGCCAGTTTCGCTAACCGGTTCGGCTGAACCTTTAACTCGGCCTGAGCCTGATCGAACAACGGCCCGTAAGCCATCCGGCTTGGGCAGACGGTTTCGCAGGCCCGGCATTGCACGCAGTTATCCAGATGCATCCGTTCCTCGGCGCTGATCGGCTGGTTTTCAACCAAGATCTTGCTGATGGTGCGAATGCGGCGGCGTGGGGTTTCTTCATCAATCTGGAACAAGCGAAAGGTCGGACAGCTGCTAACGCAGATGCCGCAGCGCATGCATTCCCCGGCATCCGGGATATAAGGCCCGGACCCGACTAGTTCGCCGGGCTCATCGTAGCTCATGCCCATATCCATGAAATCAAACATCTTGGACCTACATCACTTTGGCATAAGCGCGGCGCAACATTTCCATTTCCGCGGGTGGCCTGCCGCGCAGTTCCGGCAAGGTTCTCATCCGGCAATCCCGGCTTTGCATCAGTTTGTGCGGTGGATCAAGTAACATGAAGCGCGCCATGTGGACGGTGATGATGCCGCCGGGCGCGTCGATTTGTTCGCTAAATTCCGGCTCGACGCGCAACAGGTCGTTGTCCAATTGGAAAAGCTGATTGATGTTGTTGAGCAGCATTGCCGGATGAGTACTGACTTTTTCGCTGATGAATTCTTCAGGTTCCAGTGCACTGGACAAAGCCGGCAGCGGCTCCGGAAAGCAGATGCTGCCGTTGCTGTGCTGGGCGAACAGAATCAACGCGCTGATATCGCCTTTGTAGTAAAGCAATAGACGATGGTTGTTGAATATATTGGACTGGGTCATTAGACAAGTACGGTAGCCAATAGCTCTTCGACATCCACATCAATGATTTCCAAACCTATTTTTTTACAATAGCGTATTTCTTTATCGGTTGGGTTTTTGTTTAAAACCCAACCTTTTTTCTCTGCCGCGCCATAAACGATGTCGCTCATTACCATGCGCTCAGAATCCCTGTTCAGCGGCACGCCTATAAACAGGTATTGTTTGCCCTTGCGGTACTCTTTAAGGAAGTCGGGAATAGCAAAACCTCCCATTAACTCGGTGATGTAATCGACATAATCGGCATCTGAAGCGATGTAGTTGGCTTCCGGCCTGGGCGTACCCAAAGGTTTGAATAAAACAGGCAGTCTGCGGTCAACTTGCTCTTGCGGGATTTCAAAATAATCAGTGCCGTCGTAGTGATATATTTTGAAGCGGAACTGGCTGGCGGTGATTCTTGCGACACCGACAATCAGCGTATGCTCTTCATCGGAATAGGTGTCTTGCAATTGGGTATCCCTATTTATGTCAACAACATAAGCAGGCCGCCACTCCGCCAACCAATCGTGTACAGCTGCACGCGTATACTCGGTTTCGCCATAAAGCTTGGTCAAAAACTGCCCCAAAAAGTTCCGGCCTCTTTTTAGTTCCTGATTCATCGCCGCTCTGGGAAACTCATACATCAACTTAGGTGCCATCGGGTTGCCGTTATTCATAGCTAAAATCAGGCTATGGCTATCGGCAGGCATCGGTGCTCCGGTTAATTTATTGGTTGCATCAAAAACCGCTCCCGGCCCCAGATAAGGTACAACTTTGTTTTCGTACAATCCATCAAGTATTTCAGAAAAATCAGTAGAAGACATTGCAAACTCCATTATTAAGTATGTGTATATTTTTTACTTAAGCAATATTCAATCCAGTTTCTTACGGTTTGTTGATAAACGATATAACTAGCTGATTAAAATAAAGTTAGCTAACTTGATTTACCGGTAAATGCTGATGACGTTTTGTCCTGTTTATGACAATCCTTCTGTCGCTTGACTTATATACAAACACAAAACCTTCACTACATTGACCTCTCTATATTTAGATAGTGCAACTTTAAAGTGGGCACGATTAAGTCCAAAACCTGAATTAGACTCCACCCAATGACATCGCACCTTACTTCGGCATATTAGACAGTGTAGTAAACACGACGCCGAGCGTCGCAAACTGCATTCCCACGCCGGAGCGTCACTGCCATTAAGTTAAGAAAAAAGCTCCCTCTCGGCAATTGCTCCTGTATTGCTCTACTTACCTACATCCCTGTAGGCATCCTGCTGGAGAGGGTTAAGGTGAGGAGAATAAAAAAGGCAAAAGCTTTATTTGATCCCCTCATCCTAACCTTCTCCCTGAGGGAGAAGGGACAGTCCATCCTTAACCTAATGGCAGTGCGTCGGAGCGTGGGAACGATAAAACGTTGTGTTCTTCGTATCTTCCTAGTGAAGCCATCCAGCGCACTTGCACAGTACATACAACTATCCTCTGAAACAAAGATAGTATTAAAAAACCGCACTGTTACTAAGCTTACAGAACATAACAAAATGTTTGAAATACAACGTTCTTCACTCTTTGATTGAATAGCAATAATCATTGTAATTCAATAAGATAAGTACGATTAAAGCACTTGGCACACCCCTTGCTTTAGTCTTAATGTCATTAACAACAACGTCCTAAAAAGAGGAGAAGACCATGGCTAGATTACGTCAATGTGCAATATACGGTAAAGGTGGAATCGGTAAGTCTACTACAACTCAAAACCTGGTTTCTGCATTAGCAGAATTAGGCAACAAAGTGATGATTGTCGGCTGCGATCCCAAAGCTGACTCTACTCGTTTAATCCTTCATGCGAAAGCCCAAACTACTATTATGAGTTTGGCTGCCGAAGCAGGTAGTGTTGAAGATTTAGAATTAGAAGATGTATTGAAAGCGGGTTACCGCGGTATCAAATGTGTTGAATCAGGCGGTCCAGAGCCCGGTGTTGGTTGTGCGGGTCGCGGTGTTATTACAGCGATTAACTTCTTAGAAGAAGAAGGTGCTTATGACGATGAACTTGACTTCGTTTTTTATGATGTACTTGGGGATGTTGTGTGTGGTGGTTTTGCCATGCCAATCCGTGAAAACAAGGCGCAAGAAATTTACATCGTTTGCTCGGGCGAAATGATGGCGATGTATGCGGCTAACAACATTGCTAAAGGTATTGTGAAATACGCTAACTCAGGCAGTGTACGTTTGGCTGGTTTAATTTGTAACTCACGTGAAACTGCACGTGAAGATGAATTGATCTCGGCTTTGGCTGCAAAAATCGGCACGACAATGATTCACTTTGTACCACGTGACAACGTTGTACAACGCGCTGAAATTCGTCGTATGACTGTTATCGAATACGAACCAACAGCAAAACAAGCTGATGAATACCGTCAGTTGGCTACCAAAATTCGTGATAACACAAACTTCGTTATCCCTACTCCAATCACTATGGATGAGTTGGAAGAATTGATGATGGAATTCGGCATTATCGATCAAGAAGATGAATCTATTATCGGCGTAACTGCAGCAGCAGAAGCAACCGCTTAATAAATGAACAACCGTAGAGGTGCAAGTTATTGCATCTCTACGGATTTTAGTCCTAAAACCTGTCTGTTGGGAGATTACCCACGGCATAAGTAGGAGACACTCATGGCAGCTCTAACAAAAGAAGAGACCGAAGCGCTTATTCAAGAAGTGCTGGAAGTCTATCCCGAACAAGCAAGGAAAGATCGTGCTAAGCATTTAGCGGTCAACGATCAATCCGTGGAAAAATCGAACAAATGTATTACTTCAAACCGTAAATCCCAACCTGGCGTAATGACCATTCGTGGTTGTGCTTACGCAGGCTCCAAGGGTGTGGTTTGGGGCCCGATTAAAGATATGATTCATATCTCGCATGGCCCGGTCGGTTGCGGACAATATTCGCGCGCCGGTCGCCGTAACTATTATGTCGGCACCACCGGTATTAATACGTTCGGTACAATGAACTTTACTTCCGATTTCACTGAAAAAGACATCGTTTTCGGCGGCGATAAAAAGCTTGCCAAAATCATGAACGAAATCGAAGAATTGTTTCCATTAAACAAAGGTATCAGTATTCAATCTGAGTGCCCGATCGGTTTGATTGGGGATGATATTGAAGCGGTCGCCAAAAAAGCCAACAAAGAAATCGGCAAGCCTGTTGTGCCGGTTCGTTGCGAAGGCTTTCGCGGTGTTTCCCAATCACTGGGCCATCACATTGCTAACGATGCGATTCGCGATTGGGTATTGGAAAACCGTGACGGCGATGAAAGCTTTGCCACTACGCCTTATGATGTCGCTGTTATCGGTGACTACAACATCGGCGGCGATGCATGGGCTTCGCGTACTTTACTGGAAGAAATGGGCTTGCGTGTAGTGGCTCAATGGTCCGGTGACGGTACGATTGCTGAAATGGAAAAAACGCCTAAGGTAAAACTGAATTTGATCCATTGCTATCGTTCAATGAACTACATTGCACGGCACATGGAAGAAAAATACAAAATCCCCTGGATTGAGTACAACTTCTTCGGTCCTACCAAAATTGCCGAATCATTACGCAAAATTGCTGCGTTATTTGACGAAACGATTCAAGCAGGCGCTGAAAAAGTTATCGCTAAATATCAGGCTGAATACGATGCGGTTATCGCCAAATACAAACCACGTCTGCAAGGCAAACGCGTGATGCTCTATGTCGGAGGCTTACGCCCACGTCATGTTATCGGTGCGTATGAAGATTTGGGCATGGAAGTGGTCGGTACCGGTTACGAATTCGGTCATAACGATGACTACGATCGTACTATCAAAGAAATGGGTAACGCTACGCTGATCTATGATGACGTAACAGGTTATGAGTTTGAAGAATTCGTTAAACGAGTTCAACCTGACTTGATCGGTTCCGGTATCAAAGAAAAGTACATTTTCCAAAAAATGGGTATCCCTTTCCGCCAAATGCACTCCTGGGATTATTCCGGCCCTTATCATGGCTATGACGGCTTTGCCATCTTTGCCCGCGATATGGACATGACACTGAATAACCCTTGCTGGAAGCAAGTGAAAGTGCCCTGGAAAACAGCTGAAAGTTCAAACATAGCGATCGCTGCAAGCGCTTAATTTTGTGTAGGAGCGGGCTTCCCCCCTTTCCCGCTCCTACTCCTTCAACCGTCGTCCACAGATTAGTGGCGCGTAGGAGATTATCATGAGTCAAGAAGTCGAAAACATACAACCGAGTTATCCTTTATTCCGTAACGATGAATATAAGGAAAGTCTGGCAAATAAACGTGAAGCTTACGAAGAGCGTCACCCTCAGGAAACAATTGATGAAGTCTTTCAGTGGACTACTACTAAAGAATATCAAGAACTCAACTTTAACCGTGAAGCATTAACAGTAAACCCTGCTAAAGCTTGTCAGCCTTTAGGCGCTGTATTGTGCGCATTAGGCTTTGAAAAAACCATGCCTTATGTTCATGGTTCGCAAGGTTGTGTCGCTTATTTCCGTACCTATTTCAACCGTCATTTTAAAGAGCCTGTTGCCTGCGTTTCTGACTCCATGACTGAAGATGCGGCGGTTTTCGGCGGACAAAAAAATATGATGGCCGGCTTGGAAAATGCCAAGGCTTTGTACAAACCTGACATCATTGCAGTCTCAACAACGTGTATGGCTGAAGTTATCGGTGACGACTTAAATGCGTTCATCAATAACGCTAAAAAAGCCGGACATGTCGAACAGGATTATCCAACACCTTTCGCTCATACTCCAAGCTTTGTCGGTAGTCATACCACCGGCTGGGATAACATGTTCGAAGGCATGATCAAGTATTTTACCTTGAACCATATGGACGATAAGAAAGTCGGTTCAAATGGCAAGATCAACCTGGTTCCGGGCTTTGAAACTTATCTGGGTAACTTCCGCGTCATGCACCGCATGATGAAGGAAATGGGCGTTGATTACTCATTAATGAGCGATCCTTCCGAAGTATTGGATACACCTGCTGACGGTACTTTCCGTATGTATGCCGGCGGTACTACCCAAGCTGAACTTAAAGACGCGCCTAATGCGATTGATACCTTATTGTTGCAACCTTGGCAGTTGGAAAAAACTAAAAAGTTCGTACAAAACATTTGGCATCAACCAGCTACAGCCATCAATATTCCGATGGGTCTGGAATGGACCGATGAATTCCTGATGAAAATCTCCGAACTGACCGGCAAACCGATTCCTGCTTCTCTGGAACTTGAGCGCGGTCGCCTAGTCGACATGATGACTGACTCGCATACCTGGATGCACGGCAAAAAGTTCTCCTTGTACGGCGATGCGGATTTCGTGATGGGCATGACCAAATTCCTGCTGGAAATGGGTGCTGAACCGACCGATGTATTGTGCAACCATGCCAACAAACGTTGGAAAAAAGCCATGGATAAAATGTGCCAGGATTCGCCTTATGGACAAAAAACAGAAGTTCATATCGGCAAAGATTTATGGCATTTCCGTTCATTGGTATTTACCAACAAACCGGATTTCATGATCGGCAATTCTTACGGCAAATTCATTCAACGTGATACTTTCTATAAAGGCGAAGAGTTTGAAGTTCCATTAATCCGCATTGGCTTCCCTATCTTTGATAGACACCACCTGCACAGAATGACAACTCTGGGTTATGAAGGCGCTATTTATATGCTGACAACCCTGGTTAATGCCGTACTGGAACAGTTGGATAAAGAAACCAAAGGTATGGGTACAACTGACTATAACTACGATTTGATTCGTTAAGTCAGAAAATTTCACCACGAAAGCACACGAAGGGCGCGAAGGCATTAGTTTGATTCTTCGTGAACTTCGTGTTTCACCAAAGCGGGATGGGGTTTGTAACCACGTCCCAACGTTTTTTGCGATGTTTGAGCAAAATAACCACGCTTAAACCAACACGAAACGTTTCGAACGGGGCAACATGCCCCGTCCGGCCGTGGGTGCATAAAGCACATGAAGATTTTTACTTTTTGTTCTTCGTGAACTTCGTGTCTTCGTGGTGAATCAATCAATGTACTTAAATAAATAGGTATAAAGGCGACCGCAATCGCCTAACACCATTAAATGCGTGTAAACGGAGAACTCAATGCCTAGTGTCATGTTGAAAAAAAATGCAGAGGGCAAATTAGTCTTCTACGTACCCAAAAAAGATTTGGAAGAAGTGGCGGAATCTGTTGAATTCGATAGCCCCGATAAATGGGGCGGCGAAGTTCTGCTCAGCGACGGTTCACGGTATTATTTTGAGCCCATTGATGAACAACCGGATTTTCCCGTTACCTTGCGCGCAAAACGTTTAGATTAGGAGAGTAATCATGGCCTTATATATTGTTGAAGCGGATTGCATTTCATGCGGCGACTGCGAACCAGTATGCCCTACCATGTCAATCACAGAAGGTTCTATTGTCTTTAAAATCGACAAAAAAACCTGCACCGAATGCGAAGGTGACTTTGACGTGCCCCAATGCGTTAAAGTATGCCCTATCGATAACTGCATTTTGCCTTTAGAGGCATAAGCAGATGAACAGCCAGGCTACACTCTCACGAGAACTGGCTTTACGTATCGGGCTGGCAGCTCGTGCTTTGCCCGATACTGACGCCAAACGCTTGCTTTCAGTATTAACTGATTGCATCGGCCTTCCCATCACCGAAGAAAAAATTGTCGGCATTAGCCTGAACAGCCTTAAGACTGCGAAAGCAGGTGAATTTTTAGATATTGACGAACCTTTATTGATCCATGCTTTAAGCATTCTGAAATCCGGCCTGGATACTCAGTCAGCCGTGCAAAGACAAGAAGCTTATAAGGATGGCGACATGCCCGGTTCCGTCCGTATCGCCTGTGCCAGTAATGACGGCATTAACGTTGACGGCCATTTCGGTTCTTGCAGCCAATTTATGATTTACCAGGTTTCAGCCGACCAAGCCCGGCTAATTGAAACTCGCAACCCTGAAATACCTCATGGCCTTGAAGTGGATGATAAAAACGTCTTCAGGGCCGAACTGATTCAGGATTGCCAGGTACTTTATATCGCTTCGGTAGGCGGCCCTGCAGCAGCAAAAATTGTTAAACTGGGCATTCATCCGATGAAGCTACCCGGCGTTGAAACCATTGCCGACATCATCGACCAGCTACAAACCGTTATTGCCGGAACACCGCCGCCCTGGCTGGCTAAAGTCATGGGTATTGATGCAAGCGATCGGTTTAGATTTGAAAGGGAAGCAACGGGATGATTACTACAAACCAAGTCACTGCAATAGCCGCAGAAATCGAAGCGTCGGGTGTCGATGAATCTACGGTTTCAGCGCTAAGACAGCAATACCAATCCATCCATTTTACTTACTGTATGGATGACGATCTGCCAAATAGTAAGCCGGTCATCGAGCATAAAGACTTTAATCTTTATTTAATTGATAGCCGGGAACATTGCCTATGCCTGACCAATGACTATGATGTTGCAACAGGCATCGTTGTTGCCGAGATTATTCCTGAATAACCGGGGACTTACAGCATGTCCGATCGTGAAAGCCCTGTCAGCGTTCCTTTTGCCGATTGCAGCTTATGTCCTTTTCGCGGCAAAACCCTGCTAATGGGGCGTTGTATGCCCGGCGATACCTGCGTATTCGTGGAAAGCGGCCGACAGATCGACCGCTTTTTTCGCGTTAACCCCGGTTATGCCGAGCACTATCTACACGACAAGTTTTGGGAAAGACGTGCTATTGCCGTCCGTTATGCGCCGCAGAAAGCACTCGCTGACCTGATTCATGATGAAGATGAAGTGGTTAGGCGGGCTGTCGCGTATCGGATACCCGTGTCTCAACTATCCCTGTTAATAGATGACCCAGATAGAGAAGTACGCATGACGGTAGCGGATCGCCTTGCTCCTGAAGATCTGGAAAAGATGGCTGACGATAAAGACTATATCGTCAGGCTGACGATAGCCAAAAGACTGCCGGAAGGACGCCTGTTTCGTTTTATTCGCGATGACGATCTGCAAGTACGGAAAACCGTTGCAGAACGTTTGCCCGAAGTCAGCCTGGGTTTGATGGTTCATGATAATGCACCTGAAGTCAGGCGCATTATTGCCGAGCGGATGAACCCTGATGATGTGGTTATCATGTTGAATGATTCCGACTGGGTAGTGCGTTATACCGCGGCCCAGCGCGTTGCTCCCGAAGCATTGACCAGTCTGCTTGATGATCCGGAGCCTGATGTCCGGGCGGCGGCGCAAGAAAGATTAACCAGCATTGCCCATGCAACACATGGGAATGAGAAATAGGAAAAGTGTATGGCTGATCAACCTTTTAAACTTGATGGGCAGCAGCTTGCGAAAATTTGTAAGCATACCCTGCCCGGCCAGGATGATGAATTATTACTTTCCCAGCTTCAATCATTAAACCCTGGCTATCCGATTCGATTAGCCAGGACAGGTGCAGAATGGTATCGCTTGGGCGGTATTGTCGATATGGACGGCAACCGTATCGCCAACGACTTGATTGAATGGACCGAAAGAACCTATATCGAATGCGGCAAAAACCTGCAAACCCTGATTGATCACGCACGTGAACAAAAGCTGATTGCCACGCGACAAACCGGCAATACGCTGTATTTTGTTATTCAAACCGGCAGTAAAGCAGAACAATTCGTACAGATCGACATTGATAAAACGCATGAGATGTCGGATCGGCTACTTGTTAATGATCATAATCCGCCGGAAGACTTAGAAGAATTTATTGATCCACTGGACCCGGAATGCACAGAAACATTCTGTATTGGAACGTCACGTTATTCTTATCGACGTAAAACTGACGTGTCGATTTTCATGGATGAAATCAATAAATACCATATCACAGAACATCCGGTACAACGTTTTATGGATGACTGGAACCGGAGTAGCGCCCAGCAAAAAGCCGCGCTTTCCGATGACTGGATTGTCCGGCCTTTCAGGCATACCGGACGCTTTGGCGAACAAATAATCAACGTTGAAGTTATTAATACTCAACAAAAAAACGTGCCGCAACTGGAGGATATTAGCGGCAAAAAAGGCACTTCGCTGCATAACCTGTTAACCCGTTTCGATCGCCAGGCGGGTTATCCGTTTGCCTGGTTCTTTTATATGGTTAAAGGCAAACTGGTCTCTCCGCAAAGCGGCATAGCTGTTTTTAAGGATATTAGCGGAGATTTTTCTTATTTACCCGAACGCGATGTCGCGGTACTTAAAGACTGGATTAACACGCCTTACAACGTGTAACCAGCACTGGCTTTTTCATCAACTGCGTTGTAATGCAGTAATTTTCACAATAGGAGTAAACACAATGTCAATTGCACAAATAAAAGCATTCTCTGAACAGGCTAAAACAGATCTTGAATTAAAAGAAAAACTGTTGGCCGTTCAAAAAATCAGAGAGCTGATCGCATTGGGCAAAGAATATAATTTCGAACTGGATGAAGTGGAACTTTATCCCCCCAATGAACCGCAATTTGTCGAAGAACAACTTTCTGAAAGAATGGCTAAGGCTCTGTTGAGAGTTTAAGTCCAGTAAGTTAACCATGAGATAAGAGTCCCAATAATCGGCATGCCGAATTGTTGGGACTCTTACATTATGTCCCCTCGCCCTTCAAATCTCATCCTTCCGATGTCTACATCGACGTAAGTAGTAGACCTCTACATCTATCTATAAAACACCCAACATACGAGAATGGCAGATTTGTTGCCAGGACGAATGCTGTTGCAGGATCGTCAATGCCGACTCCAACAACGCCAGGCCCGACTCAGTCCGATGCCAGGTCGATGCACCTGACGGATGGGGCAGCGGGATTGCTTCGGTGCGATGACCATGAAAGGTAACGGGGTGCAGTTTTCCGATCACATCATTCAGTTTATTGACCGGCATTAATTGACTGATCGCCAGTTTACCGACCGGCAGGATTAGCGCCGGCTTGAGCAATTCGATTTCCGCTTGCAGCCAGCCGGCGCAATTACCGATTTCAGCCGGGCTCGGCACACGGTCGCCGCCCTTGGGATTTTTGCCCGGAAAACAGCGGCACACCGCGGCCATATAAACACGCTGCCGAAAAGTCTCTTCATCAAGCCCAATGCGCTCGAACCATTTGAACATCGTTTTACCTGCGGTCCAGGCAAACGGTTTACCGAAACCTCCTTCCTTATCGCCGGGCGCTTGGCCGATCAGCAAAATAGGCGATAGTACTGGGCTTCCACTCACAACCGGGCCAATCATTTCGGGGCATTTGCTGCAACTTGCTAACGCAGCGCGGTGGGCGCGCATCAGTTGTTCAGATATAGGCATCAGCTTAAGCGTCTTTAAAGATCAATTTCGATGCCGACCGGACAATGGTCCGACCCCATAATCTCAGGCAGAATAAAAGCCTGCTTGACTTTATCGACCAGCGGTTGACTGGTCAACACGTAATCGATACGCCACCCAATGTTTTTTACCCTGGCTCCTGCGCGAAAACTCCACCAACTGTAGGCGACAGTATCCGGATAGAAATGCCGGAAAGTATCGACCAGACCGGCGTCGAGAAAACGGCTGAAACCGTCTATTTCAACTTGCGTATAGCCGGACGATTTATTGTAATTCGGCTTCGGACGGGCGATATCGATTTCCCTGTGCGCAACATTAAAATCGCCGCAGGCAATCAGCGGTTTCTTGCTTTGCAGTTGCTGACAATAAGCCAGAAACTCAAGATCCCACGTTTGCCGGTAATCCAGCCGGGCCAATGCCTCGCCGGAATTCGGCACATACACATCAAGCAAATAGAAATTTTCGAATTCGGCGACAATCACGCGGCCTTCCAAATCGTGCTCGGCAATACCAATATCACAGATAATTTGCAGCGGCTCTTTCTTGGACAAAATCGTAACGCCGGAATAGCCCTTGCGTTCGGCGCAATTGGAATAAATATGGTAGTTGTCGATGCCTTCCAGCGCCTTGTCAATTTGATCGACCTGCGCTTTGGTTTCCTGTAGCAGAATAAAATCGGCATCAAGCTGCAAGAGCGTTTCGGCAAAGCCTTTGCTTTGTACTGCGCGAATGCCGTTGACATTCCAGGAAATTATTTTCATGCGATTATTCCTTCTGATAGGTTGGAGTTGAGGCTTTCAATAAGAATGTCCTGAGCCTCGGGTAAACGGGATTCACATTAAAGGCTCGTTGCTAAACCGGTTCAGTCAAATACCCGCTAAAATACACTATCTGGGCGGTAAGAATCAAAGTTCCTGTGCATGCGTCAGGATTGACCGATATAACAATATCTTCATGTTCATCTTCAAGTTGCTGCCACCACATTGGCACCTTCAGTGTTATCGGTTGCAATGCGTATGATGGCCATTTCTGTATGGCTCTTAAGCTCAGCTAACGCAAGAGGCTTTCATGAAGTTTTCAATATTGGCTTCCCAGGCGCTGATCCAGCCGGGAATTTCCTCGGCAGGCATGGGTCTCGCGATGAAATAACCTTGGGCCAAATCACAGCTCGTGTTGCGCAGGAAATTCCAGTCTGCCTGATTTTCCACACCTTCGGCCACCGTTTTCATGCCCATTTGCTGTGCCAGACTCAGGCTGGCACAGCAAATGGCGCGTAGCGTATCGTTGTCGGCCGCACCATGCACAAACCCTTGATCCACTTTAAGTTCGTCGAACGGAATATCCCGTAACTGGGATAGCGAAGAATGGCCGGTGCCAAAATCGTCAATCGACAGGCGAAAGCGCTTCAAACACAGACGGGTCAGAATTTCCAACGGCGCGGATAAGCTCTTCATCAGCTGGCTTTCCGTCACTTCCAGCACGATGCTTTCCGGGGCAATGCCCGTAGCCGAAGCCATCGCTATCACATAATCCGCAAACTCCAAGGTTGCGAGATTATCCATCGAAATATTAAGCGCCACATGCAAGTGCAAACCGCTATCCTGCCAGATTTTGGCCTGAGCAAACGCTTCACTGACGACAGTCCGCGTCAGCTCATCAATTAATCCATACTTTTCCGCCACGCTAATAAACTGGTCGGGAAACACGATGCCGTCTTGTGGATGACGCCAGCGCACCAGCGATTCGACCCCCACCATCTTGCCGCTCGCCAGCTCCACTTTGGGCTGGTAGTAATTGATCAGCTCGCCATTGATAATAGCCGCACGCACCTCGTCGGCATTGTATGTTTTCTTCTCCGCTCGAGGCTCACTCTGACAGGGCGGCCCCCATTTCTTCAGCAGAGCGAATAAATCCTCCGGCTTAACGGGTTTACGCAAATAGCCGAGAATCGAGATTTTGTGCTCCAATACCAGTTTCTCGACAATCTGCAACATGCGTTCATCCTCACCGCTGATCAGGATAAGGCTGCCGGTATAGAGCCGTTCTACCAAGTGCCGCACAAACTCCACCCCGTCCATCTCCGGCATGTTGAGGTCCAGTAAAATGATATCCGGCGAATTATCCGGCCGATCAATCCACTCCAGTGCGTCGAATCCGCTGTCGCAGGTCGTCACTTGGCTAAATCCAAGATTAGCCAGCATGCGGCCAAGCAGCTTGAGCATGAAGGTCTCATCATCGAGCGCCAAAATCTTGATTATAGATTTTTCAATCATGGTTTTCCTCTTGCTTTTATTTCGTCCCGGATATTATTTACGGGCTTAATGTATCCAAATAGTCGTCCACGACGGCTATTTCTATCTCAAAATGGGGTAGAAGTTCGTCCAATACCTCGACCTGATTCGTTCTGCCCGCCTGTTCTATTTCTGCACACAACTCGCCGAGCGCCAACGCACCCACCGAACTGGCCGAAGACTTAAGTTTATGCGCAAGCGCGCTCACCTCTGCCGCTTGCCCGGCTGCATAGGCTATCTTCAACTCCGTTGAAATCTGTGTTGCGCTGATACGGAAATCATGCAGAAACTCATCAATCACCGCCGGGTCGTCGCCAACCATCTCCTTGAGCACATTCACATCCACCGGCTTAACCGCCATGGTTTGCATGGGCGAGATAGCGCATGAATACGAACCTGACTCGGCAGCGGCCGGCAGCCATTTTTCCAACATAGCCTTCAACTGAGCCAGTTGCACCGGCTTACTCAGATAATCGTCCATACCGACGACGCGACAGTACTCAGACTCACCTTTGAGCGCATTGGCGGTGAAAGCCACAATCGGAATACGCCGAAAATCCTTTTCTTCTGCACGAATGGCCGTTGTCAGTTCATAGCCATCCATTTCCGGCATGTGCAGGTCGGTCAGCAACAACGCATATTCACCGCTCTGCCAGCGTTCCAGCGCCTGACGACCATTATCAGTCACGTCCGCAGCAAAACCGAGCAGAGCGAGCTGACGCAGGATCACCTTCCGGTTGGTTTCGTTATCTTCGGCCACCAGGATCAACCGGTCCTGATGCAGAGCCACCTCTCTCGATGGCGGGCTAAACGCTTCTTCAGTTTTGCCTAACAAAGGCTCTGCCTTTTCCTCCTGTTCCCGCCCGATGGCAATCGACACAGCCTTAAACACAGTCGCTTGAATCAGCACATTACCATCCACCAACACCATGCCGATATCCTCCAGACGCGGCTTGCGGCGTTTCCCGCGCCCGATAACAACGAAACGTATGTCCTGTTCCGGCCGACGGCTGGAAATGGCGCGCAATTCATCCAGCGGTGACGGCGCAATATCGGCATCGATGATCCATACCCACGGACCTGACAAATCCACCCGGCTCAACTCCAGCGCTACCGCCAGATTCACTGCCCGTTCGACAAACGCGCCGCCGTGTCCGAGATACGCGGCAACATCGTCAGCCAGCCCCAACGAGTCGCCAATCACCAGGCACGAAAGCCTGGATACCGGAGCTTCTGCAGCATTAGCCTTGACCGACAGCGGCACGAACGGTAAGCGTACGCTGAAGGAGGAACCTTTACCGAGTTCGCTTTGCACCGCGATCTCACCGCCCATCAGTTTCACCAGATGAAAGGAGATAGCCAGCCCCAGTCCGGTACCGCCAAAGCGCCGGGTGGTGGAAGCTTCGGCCTGAACGAAAGGCATGAACAGTCCCGACAGCGTCTCTTTATCCATGCCGATACCGTTATCGGCTACGCGAAACTCCACTATAATCTGTTCCGGACTGCGTTCTACCAGTACAGCCCGCACCGAGACCCGGCCTAAACCTTCTTGTCCGCCGGAAAACTTGATCGCGTTGTTGACGAGGTTAACCAGCATCTGGCGCAGCCGCCCGGCATCCCCTTGCACTTCTGCGGGAATCGCCGGATCGGTGAACAGGGTGAGTTCCACTCGTTTTTTCTCGGCCAGATTGTCCAGCATCGCGCAAACTTTCTCGACCATGTCGGCTACCTGCATCGGCGCACTGTCGAGCTCCAGCTTGTTAGCCTCGATCTTCGAGAAATCGAGAATGTCCTCGATGATATCCAGCAGGGAATACGCCGATTCGCGGATCAGATCGACTATTTCTACCTGATAGCCCTTAAGACTGCTTTGGTGCAGCATGTCGACCATGCCGATCACACCGTTCATCGGTGTGCGAATCTCATGGCTCATCGTGGCGAGAAAAGTCGATTTAGCCCGATTAGCTTCCTCCGCCGCCCGCCGTGCCAATTCCAAATCGGTGGTACGTACCGCCACCTTGCTTTCCAGCTCTTCGTTGAGGCGTTTCACCGTCTCCTCTACCAATTTACGCTCGGTAATATCCTTGATCACGCCGTCGTAAGACAGCAGTTTCCCGGAGGCGTCTTTGAACAGAATGATCGTGTCATTAATCCATCGAGTCTCCCCGTTTTTTTGGATGATCCGATGTTCAATAGGTAAACCGTCATTCCCTGCCAGAATCTGGTGTACGCGATTCATGACCAGTGCGCGATCCTCCGGCACGACCATCTGAATCCAGAGATAGGGATTGGCGGCAAACTCTTCCGCGGTATACCCTGTCACCGTTACGCAGGCCGGACTTTGTATGGTTTCCACAACGCGACCGTTTTTGACGCGCACCGTATACTGGTAATCGGTGATTCCCTCGGTAATCCGCCGGTAACGTTCTTCGCTTTCCCGTAACGCTTCCTCCGCCTTCTTGTACTGGGTAATGTCGCGTATGATCGTCGATAAGTAGGCCAGCGCCCCATCCCGTTCTTTGTGCGCGATAATCAATTGCAGAACCGGAATCTCCCGGCCGTCAGGCCCAAACAGCGCCGTCTCTCCGTTCCAGATTCCATGTTCAATCGCGTAGGGAATCGCCTCGTTCCTGATCAACTGCGCCGCCCACAGCGGATGGGTATCAAAAAAATTTATCGTGGCCGCGTCGAATTCCGGCGCAAATCCCAACATCCGCTTGCCGGCCGGATTCAAATAAATCACGTTGCCGTCAATATCTCCGGTAGACATAAGATCGGAGGTGGCCTCTATGATCGCCACCAGTCGCGCCTGTTCTTGCTGGATACGTATGCGTTCCGCCATTTCCGCCGCAAGCTTGGCGGTTCTTTCCTCGACCAACTGCTCCAGATGCTCGTGCAGCTGGGCGCGCTCCAAAGCCACCGCTACCTGATTGCCGATGCCGAACAATATTTTCAGTATCTTTTCATCAAACAGACCGTCGCCATATCCGGCCAGATTCATGACACCCAGCGCGTAATGGCCGCTACTCCACAGGGGAATACTGGCATGGCGGCGCAAACCATCCGTTTTACTCAGCGTTTTGGTGAAGTGCTCGCACTCGATGATATTGACGGCATTGTCCAGTTCGCCGGTGAGCAGTTTGCGTTGGCACGCACAAAGGCTATCGAAGGCATCCGGCGGCTTGTTCAACACTGTCGGCAAGTTGCGCGCGGCGGCGAGCCGGAAACCGGATTCGCCGTCCCGCAGCCAGATCCAGCCGGCCTGTATTCCCGGCAACTTCATTGCCCGCTCCAGCACTGTTTCCGCTACCGCTCGTTCGCTGTCCGCTTGATTGAGTCCATCTGCAATGTAATACAGTCCGGTGAGCATCTCATTGCAGTCCATTAATTCCTTGTCCCGCTGTATTAATTCTCTATTGACCTGAACGGCCTGCTCGTATGTCGAAATCAACAGATCCAGGATTTGCTGGCGCTCGGCGGTAATAAAATGTTTATGGCCGTTGAGATCGATTTCCACCCCCAGCTGCATCTTCTGGTTCTTGCGCAGTTCAAGGTTCATCAACAAATAATTGATGCGTGACACCAAGTAATCGCTGTCATAAGGCTTGCGAATGAAATTATCGGCTCCGCATTCCAATCCTCGGATCACGTCATGCGGATCGGCCAGTGAAGTGACCAAAATAATCGGAATATCCTTCAATTTTTCATCGGACTTGATCGCTTTACACAGTTCATAGCCATTCATCTCCGGCATCATAATGTCGCTAATGACCAAAGTCGGTTTTTCCGCAATGACTGCCTGTAGCGCTTGCTTACCGTCAGCGGCGACGATCACCTGATAGCCATGTTGCTCAAGCAGGAAACGCAGTTGCTCGGCTTGGGTACGGCTGTCCTCGGCGATAAGAATTCTGACGCTGTTGTTCTTATTCATTTCGAATTTCATCAGTTACTCTCCAATTTTACTTGGGTGGTTGGTCAGATTCGTCAGCACATCGGCGATTTTATCCGGCGGCAGCACGTACGATGCGGCGCTCAGCAAGATGGCCTCACCCGGCATACCGTGCACCAGGGAGCTTTCTTTGTCCTGGGCAACGGTAATCGCTCCTGTTGCCTTCATTAAACCAAGCTCTACAGCGCCATCCTTGCCCATGCCTGTGAGCAATATCCCGACTGCGCCCGCCCCGAAAGCTTCCGCGACCGAGCGGAACAGGCACGAGACCGACGGCAGATGTCCGTTCTCCGGGTTGCTGCCTTGCAGTGTGATATGCCCGTGGCTGTCTACTGTTGTCTGGAAACCGTGCGGCGCGATATAAGCATGGCCGGGCTGCATCAGCTCGCCGTCCGCCGCCACGCTGACAGGAAAGCCTGAAGATTCCGCAAGCCATTGCGCAAACCCTTCGGTGAAACCTTGTGCAATGTGCTGGACGATGATAATCGGCACATGAAAATTCTTCGGAAGTCTCGATAATAAAAGCTGCAATACCGGCGGCCCGCCGGTGGATGATCCGATTGCCACTAAATGTACTTCTCTGCGGACAGGTTCCGGCATAAGCGGCTTAATGCCATCTTCAGCCGCTATTCTCCGCTGTGGCCAGCGTTTGACGACCTTGACTTCCGACATCAGCTTGACGGTCTGGATCAATTCTCTTGCGGTTGCCGCATGATCCGGGTGGCCGATGCCCGCCGGTCTTTTTACGATCGCCAGCGCGCCCGCCTCCAATGCCCTGATGGTAGTCGCCATCTCCCTGACCGAAGAACTGCCGGTCACAATCACAACCGGCGTAGGAAAACGTTCCATAATGACCCGGGTTGCTGTGTAACCGTCCATTTTCGGCATATGAATATCCATAGTGATCACGTCGGGTTTGCTGTCCTGGACGGCCGTGAGCGCTTCTTCACCGTTATTGGCCGTGCCTATCACCTGGATTTCCTGATCCGAAGCAAACAGATAAACCAGAAACTCCCGTACAGAAACCGAGTCCTCGACCACCAATACCCTGATCGGCGGTCGCCTGTTTGCATTGTCGGACGCGCTATCGACCATCATACTCTCCGGCCTCTCGGGATTTCGTTCCGTATTCAAGTTTTTCCGCCATCTTGTTCCCTTTAAATGAGTCTGCGCAGTACTTCCAGCAAATTGCTCTGCTCGAAACTGCGTTTGACGATATAGGCATTGGCGCCGACATCGACGCCTCGTTCGCGGTCTTCGCGTGATTCCAGCGCCGTCACCAGTATCACCGGCAAATCGGCCAACTTTTTGTCGCTACGTATTTTCGCCGTCAGGTCGAAGCCGTTCATGCGCGGCATATCCACGTCGGACACCACGATGTCGAATTCGCCGCTACGCAGCTGGGTCAGGCCGTCAATGCCGTCGACCGCCGTCACCACCTTGTAGCCCGCAACTTCCAGAATGCCCTTAAGCAGGCTGCGTGCGGTGATCGAATCTTCCACCACCAGCACGGCTTGCTTAGGCGCTTTCGTTTCCGCTTTGGATTCAAGCGTTCTGCCGATTCCGGTGTGCGCCGTTTGCAAAGCGGACTTCAGCAGATCGCTAACATTCAGTATCGGCACCACCTTGCCCGATCCCAGAATGGTCGCGCCCGAGATGTTGCGTACCCGCGAGAGCTGCCGTCCCAGGCTTTTGACCAATACTTCCTGCTCGCCCAGAATTTCGTCCACAACAAATGCGATGCGCTTTTCACCGGCGGTCAGCACCAGCACTTGATGCAACAAGGTATCGCTTGCGTCCTGACCGGCTATGCCGAGCACATCGCCCAGCCATGCCAGCGACAACGTCTGATCGCCCAGCCGGATCGTTTCGCGGTTTTCCAAGGTCCGGATGTCGTCCCGGCGAATTCTCAGGCTACGTTCCACATGACTGCCCGGCAGTACGAACGTCTGCATCGCCACGCGCACGACGACGCCTCGATAAGTGGCGAGCGTGAGCGGCAACTCGATGCGAAACGTGGTGCCGACACCCTGTTGGGTTTCAACCGCGATGCCACCGCCCAGTCGTTCCACTTTTTCACGCACGATTGCGAGCCCGATGCCTCTGCCGGAAACTTCTGTAATGATCGGGCTGGTTGAAACGCCCGACTGGTAGATCAGTTCCACATCCGTATCGTCATCCGACCCGAACGCATCTTGTTGTTGCTGGATGCCTAGCCTGGCGGCTGCAGCCTTCACCTTGACAGTATCGATCCCGGCGCCGTCGTCCGAAACGTCAATTTCGACGCGGTTGCCGCTACGCGGAAAAATAACGATACTGATTTTTCCGCGTAGCGGTTTATCGCAGCTTGCCCGTTCATTCGGCAACTCGATGCCGTGATCGACGCAATTGCGTAACAGATGGATAAGCGGGTCCTTGATTTCCTCAAGTATCCTGCGGTCAGCCTCAATTTCGCCGCCCCGGATTTCCAGTTCGATATCTTTACCGCCATTCCTGGCTAGATCGCGCACCAATCTGGGAAAAACTTCCATCAGCGTCGAAAAAGGGAGCATCAAGGCTTTTTTCATATTGTCCAGCAGCTCGTCCACTATTTTCGTCACCATGCGCTGATCCTGATCGGCTGTCTTGCCCATCACGCCGAGCTGATAGCTTAGCGTCTTGATGAAGGCTGAGTTCTGCTCGACCAGTTCCAGCCATTGCGGCTGTTTTACCGGCGTACTGAAAAAGTCCGGATGCTGCGCTACTTTCTCTGACCAGTTCTTGCTCCACTCGGCCACCATGGCTTGCAGCGTTTGCAGCTCCTGGCGGCGTTGCTGCGCCAGTAGCTTCGCCGTCAACATTTCCTCGACCTGCAAAAAAATCGAATCGAGCTTTTCCGTGGAAATCCTGACTGTTCCAGCTACCGCCAAGCCTTCCTCCGGCAAAGCCCTGGCAGCTTTGCTCAGCACCGTGGATATCTGCGGTTCGGGCCGTGTTTCTGCTACAGCAGCGGCCCTCTCTTCTAAACCGTGCTTGATCTGCGGCTTAGGCTCGACCTGCGGTTCGGGCTCAAGCAACGTGCCCAGGCGATTGATTTCCTGGTGCAGGCGGTCGAATGATTCCGTTGTCAGCACAATGCGCTGATTTTTCATCTCGGCGAAAGTGCTTTCCAACGACTGGCAAGCCGCTTCAATTTGCGTCATATTCACCGACCGGGCCGCACCCTTTAGGCTATGCGCTTCGCGAAATATCGTCTCAATCAGTTCAGCCTGCCTGGTTTCATCAGGTATTCTCTCAAGCTCGCCAATTCCGGCGAACAGCGCATCGAGATGCTCTTGGGCCTCGATCCTGAAAGTCACCAGCAAGCGCTTCAGGAAATCGCTCTCTTTTTCAGACATCGGCATCCTCCATTAGCTGTTCCTTGGCCTCAAGCCTCATCCTATTGGCGCCGTCAACCCGCTTATCATTCATGCCCACAATCCCATTATGTTTTTCCCGCACCCGATTGAATGAATAGAACGTACTCATGGCTACCACCACCGGCATGCAACAAATCATCTTTAAATTTTGTACCGTTCCACCAGCTGCTTAAGCTTCCCTCCCAGTTCGTGGAGGTTTTGCGCAGCGGCCTCGGCCTGCCCGGTGCCGGCCATATTCTGGATACTGGCCTGTTTGATGCTCTCCATCGCCAGCGCCACCTGATCCATTCCGACCAACTGCTGCTGACTTGAGGCCGCTATCTGCAACGCCGCCTGCGCCGCCTCGCCGATGCTCTCCTCCAGCATGCGGATGGACTCTCCGGCTGCATCCGACTGCTGCATGCCCTCTTCCACCGCCTTACCGCTCAGATCGTTAGCCATCACCGCCGCACCGGTCGCTTTCTGGATATCGCCCAGGATGGTCCGCACCTGGGCTGTTGCCTGTTTGGACTGTTCCGCCAGGCTCTTGATCTCCTGGGCCACCACCGCAAAGCCCTTGCCCTGGTCGCCGGCTTTCGCCGCTTCGATAGCGGCATTGACCGCCAGCAGGTTGGACTGCTCGGCCAGGTCATTAACGGTCAGGATAATCTCGCCAATGACCTGACTCTGTTCGCTCAATCTGACAATGCTTTCCGCCGCCGTGGTCGTTTGCTCGCGGATGCGGTCCATTCCTGCTATCAGTTCTTCTACAGCCTGCCGTCCCGTTTGTGAGACTTTCGCCACCTGCTGCGCGCTGTCGGATACCAACTTGGCTTTCCGGCTGGCCTGCTGTACCGTTTGCTTGACTTCTTCGACCGTCGCTGTGGTTTCGCTGACCGCCGTTGCCGTCTCCGCGGCGCTGGAAGTCACCTGTGTGGTCGTCGCCAGTATTTCCGACGATGATGAGGCCAGGACATTCATGCCGTCGCGAATTTCCAGCGTGAGCTTGCGCAGATTATTCACCATCGCGGCAAACGCATTTCCCAAAGTATCTTTATCCGATTGCGGCTTTACCTGCACCATAAGATCACCTGCGGCAATCTGTTTCGCAATATTAGCCATTTCCTGGAGCGATTGCAGCATGCCGGCGAACATCCGCATCAGCACCCCCACTTCATCAGCCCGCTGGCTGACGTCTAGCGTCATCGACAAATCTCCGGCGGCGATACGTTCGGCGATGCTCGCAATCTCTTTGAGCGGTCTGGAAATATGCCGGGTAAGGAACAAGCCTCCCCCGATAACCAGCGCACAGGCAAACAAAGAACCGAAAATAATCGACCTGACGGTGTTTTGCGCACTGATTGCGGCTTCTTGTTCCCGTTGTTTCAATAGCTCGTTTTCCTGGTCTTCCATTTCCCGCACGACCGCGCGCAGTTCATCCATCAATTTCTTGCCCTTGTCCAACACCACCACAGACCGCGCCGCCTCCAAGCCCTTATTACGGCGCAGGTCTATGGTTGCCTTGAGTTCGTCAAGCTTGCCTGCAACCAATGAGCCTATCGTTTCCAAGCGCCGTTGCTGAATTTGGTTATCCACAGTGAGCTGCTTAAGTTCCAGGATCAGCTTGTCGATATTGTGTATGGCCGCTTGATAAGGTTCCAGATAGCGTTCCTCGCCTGTGATGATGTAACCGCGTTGGCCGACTTCCATGTCCTGTAGCGCGGACAGCAGTTCCCGCAGCTTGGTCAGTACCTTGTAGGTATGGTTTACCCAGCGCGCGGTATCGGTCAGCTTTGCCGTATTCGTATAGGAAATGCCGCCGACAACCATCAGTACAAACAGAATGGAGATAAACCCTGTCCACAGTTTCGATCCAATTGAGAATTTCATGTTGTTAGCCTCTTATTCATAGCGTGTCGTACATTATTTTTGCCGGATCGCTGGTTCATTTACGCACACTCTTCATGCACGATGATATTGCTGTCCGTCAGCAGCTTCGCCGCATCCAGGATCACCAGCCGCTCTGCCGTGATTCCTCTCAGATAGTCCTCGCGGATACCGGTGAGCGTTGGCAGTCCGGCTTGAATTTTATTCAGCGGGATAGACTTCACCTCGACGACGGAATCCGCCAAAATGCCGAACTCCATAACGCCGTTGGAAAGGATGATCACCTTGTTGAGATCGGTCAGCCCTTTTTCCGGCAGGTCGAAGAACTTTTTGATATCTATCACCGATATGACCTGGCCGCGCACATTGACGATGCCGGCAACGAACCCGGGCGTACATGGCAGCGGGGTAAGGTCTTTCAGCGGGTAAACCTCGCGTACCCAGGCGGTTTCGATACCGTAGGTTTCATAGGCCAGCTGGAATATTACGACTTCGATAGATTCCGTTGGCCCGGCCTGCTCCGGCATTTGTGCAAGCGCCAGAGCCCTGGCCTTGAGAATGCCCTGCCATTGTTGCGGCGTGGTGGAACCCAGCTGTCCTGAATCAGTCTTGGCCGGGTCTTTCGTGCCGGTTTTGATGCTCTGTTTTTTCATGCCGACTTTTCCTGATCGCATAGAGTGTGGATGATTTCCGCCAAGCGTCCTGCGGTCATGCCTTCCGCCTCCGGCAGAACCTCTTCGGGCGGAAGTGCATCGAGCAACAGCAGCGCATTTTCAAAATGTTTCCCGGCTTCCTTGTGTCTGCCCAGTTGCCGATACAGGGTAGCTAACGTGAAATAGGCGAGCACATAATCCGGATCCAGGTACAACGTGCGCTTGAGTTCCTGCATGCTATCGTCGGTCCGCCCCTGTTCCAACAGCACGATAGCCATCAGGTAATGCCCGGCTGGATTCAGGCAGTCGGCATTAATCGCCTGCATGCACCATTGCCGCGCACCAGCCAAATCCCCTTTATTGGCGTCGATTCTGGCGAGAAGAGTCATTGCCTGCACCTTGGTTTTCCAACTGGACAGAAGCCTGACGGCTTGTGCTGACGCTTCGGCGTAACGCCCTTGTTGGAAAAGAGTCAGGGCCAGCCCATAGTCAGACGATCTCGATGGAAACGACGCCTTGTCTACGGCCACCAGCTCAGGCTTTCGCGAAGGCCGTTTTGTCGCCGCCGGGTCGATTCTAATCTGTTCGAGCGGTTCCGGCCTCGCCTGAGAAGACTCTACCGAACCCGGTGTTGTGCCCGAAGCAATTTTTTGATATAGGACCGTACCGGAAAAATTAACCATGTCCATCGTTTCAGTCATGGTCCGGTAAGCCTCTGTAGGATTGATAACCAGCCAGCCGCCATCCACCAGTGTCAGGCAATGCCTACGCATTACCTGAGTGGCTTGACCCGGCTTGAAATACATCATTACATTGCGGCAGAAGATGATATCCATCGCGTTGGTATTATTTATCGGCGACGGATAGGCGTCTTCCATCAGGTTGAGGTAGGCAAACGTGACCATTTCGCGCACTGAGGGAATGATTTCGTAGCGGCCATTTTCAATTGGGCGGAAATAACCGCTTTTCAGCCAAATAGGCGCATTACGAAAAGACCATTCGCCATAACTACCGGATTCGGCCTTGGCTAAAGCATGGGGATTAATGTCGGTGGCGAGGATGGTGATGTGCCATTGCTTGAAATCGGGGATCATCCGCTGCACCAGAATGGCAAGCGAATAAGCTTCTTCTCCAGTCGCACAACCGGCGCTCCAAAGTCTGAACGTTTGCCCGTATGATCTGCGGGACTGGATCAGCGCGGGCAGAATATGCATTTTCAATGCTTCGAATACCTGAGGATCGCGGAAGAAATAGGTTTCTCCCACCGTCAAATGACAGGCAAGGATTTCGATCCGGTTACGATCCAGCGGGGTGGATAGCAACCATTGCATGCAGGCCCCGGCATCCTGGAATCCGAAGTCCCGCGCAGCAGCCTCGATCCCGCGCAGCAGGTCACACTCGCGTTCCGGAGGAAAATGCAGCCCTATCTGCTGTGCCAGGAATTCGCTGAAACGCGCCAATAAAGAATGTTGCGATGTCTCGGTTATGTCCATGGTTAGATATTCTCCAAGGCCTGTTCCAGCGCGGTCTTTTCTTCAAGCGAAAGAAAACGGGCCAGATTATGAATCAGGATCATGCCGTCCTTGAGCCTGGCCACTCCTTCAACATACTCCATGCCGGGTACGATGGCGCTTGCCGGAACAATGTCTTCCCCGGAACACTCGATGACACCGGCGACATTATCTACGACAAGCACAACCAGACGGCCGGAGGAGTTGGCGACGATGAACTGATCGTCCGGCGTCAGGTTTTTCTCCGGCAGGCGGAAGCGCCGCCGTACGTCGACAACCGGCAACACGGCGCCCCTGACATTAACGACACCCAGGACGATATCCGGTGCATCCGGCAAGGGGGTGACTGCGACCGCACGATATACCTTTTCCACGCTGGAAAGTTCCAGCGCACAGCGCCAATCATCCAGTGTAAAGACCAGCAGCATCATATTTCGGTACCTCTGGGGGTTAGGTTGTAGCGACAGGAATATAAGGCGTCGACTACAAGGAGAGGAGCAATGCCCAATACTGAGAACTTAAGAGAAATTATGAGCGATGAGCCCAGCAGGTGTGGATGCAACTAAATTCGTATCTACACCTGACTAGATAGCTCCAGCTTAAATCAACAGTGTTGGAAGCTCCTTGCCAGAGGTATCCAATCCCCGTTCTTTACGGGCATATGACCCCTGCTTGCTGAATCCATCTTTTACCCTTCCTGTTCTTGTTATATTTAAGAATGATCAGGGCGATCCGCTATTGCTTGTATCGATACCACGAAACCAAAACCTTAACACCGGACTCAGGTATTTTCAACTTCTCATTCTTGTCATCTAATCAGTTTCGTTTCACAAAACTGATTAGATGACAAGAAGAAAAATATAAAACAATCTTCGTGGCGTTGTTTGTAACTACTTAATATCCGTTAATGACCGCGCGGTAAACAGCCGAATACACATCAACATTGCTCCAATGACCCTGCTTGTTATATCCCTCCATCAGTTTTGTAAGCTTTCCTACAAACCGACGATCAATAAACCCTAATAATTTCAATGCTATACAAAATGGCACAATGGTTGCTTAGTCCAATATAAACAAAGCCATCTGGTCATAGCCATGAAATCAACTAAAGACATTGCCGCGCTGCTGGACGAACCTGCCTGTGAGCATAACAAGAAGGAAAAGTCCGGTTGTGCCAAACCCAAACCCGGCGCTTCGGCGGGTGGCTGCGCTTTTGACGGTGCGCAGATTGCCCTGTTACCGATTGCCGATGTCGCTCATATCGTCCACGGGCCTATCGCTTGTGCGGGCAGCTCCTGGGATAACCGGGGCACGCGCTCTTCCGGGGCGGATTTATATCGCATCGGGATGACGACCGACTTGACCGAGCAGGACATTGTGATGGGGCGCTCGGAAAAGCGACTGTTCCATGCGATTAAGCAGGCAATTGATACTTACCATCCACCCGCCGTATTTATTTATAACACCTGCGTTCCTGCGCTGGTTGGCGATGATATTAACGCCATCTGTAAATCAGCCCAGGAACGCTGGGGCGTTCCTGTTGTACCGATTGACAGCGCCGGATTTTACGGCACCAAAAATCTCGGTAACCGTATTGCCGGTGACGCGATGGTTAATCATGTGATCGGCACCCGTGATCCCGATCCATTGCCTTTAACCGTTCAGCGCTCGGATATAAAAATCCATGACGTTAACCTGATCGGCGAATACAACATCGCCGGTGAATTCTGGCATGTGCTGCCGCTATTCGATGAACTGGGTTTGCGCATATTGTGCACATTATCAGGCGATGCAAGATTTCGCGAAGTGCAAACCATGCACAAAGCCGAAGTCAATATGATGGTTTGCTCCAAAGCAATGGTCAATGTCGCCCGCAAGTTGCAACAACAATACGGTACGCCGTGGTTTGAAGGCAGCTATTACGGCATAACCGACACCAGCCAATCATTACGGGACTTTGCTAAAGTGCTTAACGATCCGGATTTAACCGAACGCACCGAAGCGCTGATATTGCGTGAAGAAACCCGGATTCAGAAAGCATTGGAACCATGGAAAGTACGCCTGAAAGGCAAACGGGTGTTGCTGTTTACCGGCGGCGTAAAAAGCTGGTCGGTGATTTCCGCGTTGCAGGATTTGGGCATGGTGGTCGTTGCGACCGGCACCAAGAAATCCACCGAGGAAGACAAAGCCAGAATCCGCGAGCTGATGGGCGAAGACACCGTCATGATCGACGACGGCAGCCCCAAAGCGTTGCTGAAAATCGTCCATGATTACAAGGCCGACATTTTGATCGCCGGCGGCCGTAACATGTACACGGCGCTTAAAGCCAAAGTTCCGTTTTTGGATATTAACCAGGAACGCGAATTCGGTTACGAAGGCTATCAAGGCATGCTGGAACTGGTGCGCCAACTGGCGTTAACGATTGAAAGCCCGGTATGGGAGGCAGTTAGAGCGCCCGCACCGTGGAAAAACAGGAAGGTGACAAATGGCTGACATCCTGAAAAGAAACAAAGCGCTATCAGTCAATCCGCTGAAAGCCAGCCAGCCGATAGGCGGTTCCCTGGCGACATTGGGCTTTAATCGTTCCATGCCGATGTTGCACGGCTCGCAAGGTTGCACCGCTTTCGCTAAAGTGTTTTTTGTGCGCCACTTCAGGGAACCTATTCCATTGCAAAGTACGGCAATGGATCAAGGCAGCTCGGTGATGGGCGCAGACGAAAATGTGCGTGAAGGTATTAAAACCATTGCCGAAAAGTCCCGCCCTGCCCTGATTACTATTTTGACTACCGGATTGGCGGAAACCCAAGGCGCCGATGTCCATCGGAACGTCAGGGAGTTCAGGGAAGCCAATCCGGAATTTGCCGACATCGCAGTGGTCGCGGTCAATACGCCTGATTTTACCGGCAGTGTAGAAACCGGTTTTGCCGCAACGCTGACCGAAATTATTCGTGCTTTAGTGCCGGATGCCAAAGAAGCGGGAACCTATCCGGGCAAACGCAAGCGCCAGGTCAATGTCTTGGTCAATTACATGCTGACTCCCGGCGACCTGGAAGCGCTTCGCGATATTTTCGAGCAATTCCAGCTCAGGCCTGTTTTTGTGCCCGATATTTCCGATTCGCTGGATGGCTGTTTGACCGATGAAGATTTCAGCCCTGTGACTATCGGCGGCACCCTGATATCTGAAATGGCGACGCTGGGCGATGCGCTGGCGACGGTCGTTATCGGCCCATCGCTAGCCAAGGTGGCTGAATTACTGGAACAGAAAACCGGCGTTCCGACCTATGCTCTCGATCATCTTTACGGTTTAAAAGCCAATGATGCATTGATATCCGCATTAGCCGAAATCAGCGGTAACGATGTTCCCGAGCGTATAGAGCGTCAGCGCTCACAGTTGCAGGACGCGATGCTGGACACGCATTTTATGCTCGGCCAATTGCGCATAGCGATTGCCGCCGATGCGGATTTATTGAACGCGTTTATCGATCAGGTTCAGGAAATGGGCGCGGAAGTCGTTGCCGCGATCACTTCCTGCAACGTACCGCTGTTAGCGCGAATTCCTGTCGACAGCATCAAAATCGGCGACCTTGAAGATATGGAATTGATCGGCAAAGCCAACAAGGTGCAACTGGTCATCGGCAATTCCCATGCTGTCGATACCGCCGAACGCTTGGGCACGCCTATTTTGAGGGCCGGATTTCCGTTATACGACATTATCGGCGGTTACCAGAAAACCTGGATCGGCTACCGCGGCTCCCGGCAAACGCTATTCGATTTGGCCAACTTGGTGATCAATTATTCCCATGAAGAAATTCCAGTTTACCGCTCGGTATATGGCCAAAAGCCTGCCAGCGAAATAACCGACTACCCGCTGTCATGTCATTAACAAGACGTATGCACATAGTGCAAAGCACTGATGAGAGAAAGTTTATGGAAACCGCACTAAAAATAGCGTTTGCCACTACCGATATGGAAACGGTAAACCAGCATTTCGGCTCAGCCAAGTCTTTCGCCATATATGCGGTGGACATGGAAGACGCGCAATTACTCGAAGCCGCCCAGTTTGGCGAGCTCAGCCAGGACGGCAATGAAGATAAGTTGTCGGTCAAGCTTGATTTGCTGAACGGCTGTGCGGCGGTGTATTGCCAAGCTGTCGGCGGCTCGGCCATTAACCAGCTGATTGCTAAAGGCATACAGCCGGTTAAGGTGCATGAAGGCGGCAAGATTAAAGACTTAATCGTTGACCTGCAAAATGAGATGAAAGCCGGACCGTCCAGTTGGTTGGCAAAAGCGATTAATCAACACAAGAGTCCCGATCCTGAACGTTTTAATCAAATGGAAGATGAGGGTTGGGACGAATGATATTTTCGCTTGTTGTAGGAGCGGGCCATGCCCGCGATATTAACAACGCTTATTAAGTGTCGCCAGCATCTCGCGGGCATGGCCCGCTCCTACAACACGATAACCACTTGGGCTTGATGAGCTAAAAATGACCGCTCGTAAAACCAAACTACCACTTAACGGAGAAAAAATATGGCCATTGCCGCATTAGTCGTACAAGAAGACGATACCAATCTGAGTTCCGAGATCGTCAAAGATATGATCAAACAATTACGCGCGATTGATACTTACGATACCTATGAAGGCTGGTCGGAAGCAAAAATCATCGACCCTATCGTGTTAACTAAAGATCGCAAGAAAAATATTCCGGTAATCGGCGATCCCGATGAAATTACCATTGCCCGCTTAAAAGCTTATTACAACTCATTGGCGACACTGATTGAGAAAAGAACCGGCCTGATGGCGGCACCTATGGTTCATCTCAGTCATGAAGGTTTCGGCCGCGCATTGATCATGGTCGGGAGACTCATTGTGGTCGACAAAATATTGCGCGATACCCATCGTTTCGGCTTCTCAAGCCTGGAAGAATTACGCGAAAAAAGCGAGCAAACCATCGAGAAAGCACTGGGGCTAATCGAAAAATACAACGCGGCTGCAACCGACTAAGGAGGTACGCATGTCTGAAGAATTAAGAAAACTGGAAAAAGAAGTCAAAAAAACCAAGCGCCTGGCTAATGAGCAAGCCATGGTTTTACATGACCTGATTGAAGACAGCTTACCTGAAGGATACGGTGAACTGCTAGGCATCGCTCAAGCCACTTATGATGCCTGTAAAGCCTGGGATGAAGCCAACAAAAAACTAATTGCCGCTCAAGCTGAAGCGGCCTGAGCAGGAGAATAGCCATGTCTGATTTTGTAACAGGCGTTACCTTTGGCGGCACGGAATGGACGCCTGCTTATGTAACCGACATCAATCAAAAAACCTGCATCGGTTGCGGACGTTGCTTTAAAGTCTGCCCGCGCGATGTTTTCGATTTAGTTGAAAAAGCCGACGCGCTTGATCCGGATGACTTTGATGATGATTACGGTGATTTTGAAGACGATGATGACAACAGTATGGTCATGAGTCTCAAAAACAAACTGGATTGTATCGGCTGCGAAGCTTGCTCCAAAGTGTGCCCGAAAAGCTGTTTTACTCACGAACATAAGCAAGCTGCGTAACCGGAAAGACACGAAATAGAATAATTCTTCACCACGAAGACACGAAGAACACGAAGTTTTACTGAACAAAAACAGGAAAGGCATTTTGCCCCTTTCCAACGTTTGACGTTATTCAAGTATAACCGCGAGTCCGTACATCACAGAATCGTTAGAAATGGGATGGCAACTCCAGTTCCGCCTTTTGTGGTTGAGCCACGAAGATACGAAATCTTATTTTCTTCGTGTCCTTCGTGTCTTCGTGGTGAATTTTTCTACCATTAAGGAATAAAACCATGCCCAGACCTGAAAAACATGTATTTGTATGTACTCAAAACCGTCCGCAGGGACATCCCAGGGGTTCCTGTGCCAGCAGCGGTTGCGCTGAAATCATGAATGAATTCATGAATGAAATACAAGCCCGCAATCTGTTTGAAAAAATCGCCCTGACCAACACCGGCTGCATGGGCCCTTGTATGATGGGCCCCAGCGTGTTGGTTTATCCGGAAGGGGTGATGTACGGCAAGCTGAAAAAAGAAGACGTCAAAACCATCATTGAGCAACATCTGCTTGGCGGCGAGCCGGTTGCCAATTTGTTGGTTCCTGCCGAGATCTGGTAATGGCTTCAGTTGCGTTTGTAGAAGAACGGGTGATGTTCAGCCCGAATATGCCCGCCGAAGTTAATAGTCTGCTGCAAGCGGCTGTGGCCGCAAGCTCGGTTGATCAAAGCCGAGCGGAAAAGCTGTTTTTACAGGCGCAAACGCTGGATAGCCATTGCTTGCAAACCTATTTTGCGCTGTACAAGTTTTATTTTTATCAAAAACGTCTCGTTGATGCGGAACGAATTGTGTTGGCGGGCCTGGAAGAGTCGGCAAAACAAGGCGGCTTTCCCAGCGATTATCGTCTACTGGCTCAAAACCAGCCAAAATGGAATTCATACGCCAATGACGGCACTTTTTTCTATTTATATACTTTGAAAGCCTTGGCCTTTATCAAGCTAAGGCAAGGTTTTACCGCTGATGCCGAGATTGTTTTGTCTCACCTGAAACAACTCGATCCCGAAGATCTTTCGGGCGCATCAGTCATTATGGATTTAGCTGCGGGGATTACCGAGTAATGAACTTGTCCGAACACATCGCTATAAACCGTCAGCTGGCTGAATGCGTCTGTCAGCGGTTGACTGAAGAAATCCACGAACTGGGTTTTACCGAAACAGACATTAAACACTATCCGCGTTACGATGACGCTGATTTTGAATTGATCAAAGACCCTTATGCCGGAGCGGATAATTTAGCCTGTTACTGGTACGATGAGCCAAAAAAACAGCGTATCGGCCGGCTTCAGTTTAACAGCGACGGCACTTTTTACGCCGAATACGATGTCGTCAAGCCGCATCCGACCAAGGCCAAACGCTTTGTTGAAGGCGTCACTGCCTGGGGCAAAGCCGAACAGATTAAATCCGAGCCCAAATTGCTGGAAATGCCCGAATAGCTTCTATGGAAAATCCGGCGCGTATTTATGAACTATTGCTGGATTATGCCGGTAGCGATACAGAAGTCACCGAGCTAAGCATCGGTCTGGTTTGGACGGTCTGTAATGCCGGGCGCACTGGCTTGGCAATGAGTCCCGGCATTCCGACCCGAACCTTGTCATGGCCGGGCACATTGGCCGGTAAAACTTTGGCGGAACTGGCCGGATGGATCACCGATTGGGAGCCTTACAAGGCGACGGTGGCTATGGCAGCTATCAATTGCAGCTTAAACCGTTATGAATTACCGTCCGGCATAACTCTGTTACCTACTCCCGACAATGCCAATCTGGCTGTTTTCGATCATTTTCTACCTCAACTGCAAGGTAAAAAAGTCGTTGTTGTCGGGCGTTATCCCGGCATTGAACGCTATGCCGAACAAATCAATCTTCATATTATCGAACGGCAGCCCGTACCGGGCGATTATCCCGATCCCGCCTGCGAATTTTTATTGCCTGATGCCGACTGGGTATTTTTAACGGCCAGTTCTATCACCAATAAAACTTTTCCGCGTCTGGCCGAGCTTGCCCAACACGCCACCACCGTATTAATGGGACCGACAGTACCCTGGCTGCCCGAACTGCATGAATTCGCCATTGATTATCTGGCAGGTGTTGAAGTTGTCGATCCGGTAAAGCTGTACCAAACTGCCGCAGAAGGCGGCGGGGTGCGTATTTTTGACGATGCCGTGCGTTACCGGATAGTCGATCTAAGCCCCGATAATAGTATGACGTGGTTGAAAAACCAGATAGCTGAAGACTATACAGACAGACAACGGTTAAATCAGGCTATGGAGCAATGGTACAGCGGAAGCAACAAAGGCAGGTTTCCTGAATTTAACCGGCTCAATCAAATAACGGCAAAACTTTCGCGGATGGATAGCAGTTATAAGCGGTTGTGGGACGCCCATAACACTGCAACCTTAAATCAAGTATCACTGGAATCCAAAGCTTGATTTGACGGCTTTCGGTTTGACCAGTTTCCCGCTTCATAAAAATGAATACTGTAGGCGCGAATTTAATCGCGCCCACAGCATTTCAAGCATAACTATCCTCCTCTTAGCTTGATGGTCGTGACGCCCTACGCTCATCGTTGTACTCAAGTACTTTAAACACTGCATTCCATCTGAAATTCGGCCGCTAAAAATTGTAAGGTTTACGACAATCACTTACAAAATCAATTTGTGTTGTTGAGTTAAATATCCATAATTCACGACGACCAATCTACAATAAAACTTTCATCCTACTGTTTTAAAAGATAAATAATCATAATTTTTAATATGGCATAAACCATGCTTTATTTAGGTTAATATCCTCACAACCTGCACTTGCAATATTTATTTAATTATCTGGAGAACAAACAATGCTATTAGAAACCTATGAAGATAAAGGATTATTAACTGTCACTCTGGTCAATGGTCAAACCAGCACTGCAGGCGTTTACGCTTATCGCGGCGATTTGGTTTTAAAAGAAGGCTCTCTGCGCGAAGGCTCAACAACTGACCGTAAACCACCTGAAGCCCTGTTTATTCATTCAGCTTTGATTATTGAAGGCGACAAAATCAAATTCATCAATGGCCTGTTGCCTACGCTGGATTTATTGCCCGTTTTTGTTGAAAAATACAAAGCCGATATTGCAGCGGACTGCATTGCTTTGATTTATGTGGAAAATATCAGCAAAGGCTTACAGGTTGAATTGGAAGGCATTACTTATAAGTTATTACCTTTCAAGGAAGGCTTGGTGTGGAACGAAATACTTGAAGAGCTGTATATTGAAAAAAGCGAACTGAAAGGCCAATCCGCTGAAGATAAAGTCGCCATCGCTTATGCCGCGGCTAAATCTTATAACCCTAAAACACCTCTCGTCACTTTTGCCGAAGCAGAAGAAAACACTTTTGTAGTGGTGAAAGATGCGGCAGTAGGCGCTATTTAAGGTTTAGATTATTAGCCTTCATTTTATCGATTAAAAATAACTTTCTGCTTTTTATGCTAACCACACTGACGGGATTTAAGCCTCCGTCAGTGTGGTTTAGTTCCCCGCTTCATTATTTCAACGCATTGATACAGAGACCCTATGAAACTTCAAATTGAGCGCAAGTATGTAGAAGCAATGATTAATGAGTTTCCGGGCTTGGCGACATTGAATGACCAGCTGCGTTTCGGCAATAAAGCCGAAGTATCATTCAAACAATTGTCCAATACCGAGCTCAATTTTTTGCAGGATCTTTATAAGCAAGCCGGGACTGAAATGCAAGGCCATGTCGCATTGCTTTCAACGCTGCAAAAAGCGATGAACGACGATACGGTCAGGTTTGAAGAAAGTGACCTTGAAATGCTGCTACCGGCAATTGCCCGTTATCTTATCAATGACGCGATACGCGGCTGGTTATTCCAGGCCAATGTTGCCGGAAAACCGATGGCCTACGTGGTCACCCGATTAGACTTTACGCCTTCGGGCGAGGAAGAAACCGGCCGGGTTACACTTGAGATCAAAGCCAATGCCAAAGGCAAAGTAGCAATCTCAACAGTAACTATCCGCGCCCGCGATATTGCCGACAAAACGATTACGGAAATTTTTGTCGCCAAAGGCTTTCTTAAAGAAACGCCCGAACTTATCGCCACTTATGACGATGCCGCCGAACGTTATTTCGAATGGTGCGGCCAGTCAGGCACACAGTTTTTAGGCAAAGGCACCGGGTTTTATGCGGAAGACCCGACCGCTTCGCATCGCAGCACCGATTGGGCTCGCAAAGATGTCGTGGTTTTGTCTACCGAAGGCGGATCTGCGCGCCTCGTTAATGATGAAAGCATTCTCAGCGAACGCGTATTAACGATGGATGCCAAAGGCGACATTCTGGCTAAATATTTACGCAAAGCCGCCAAAAGCAACCGCTATGACTGCAAGGTCGAAAATGAAGTCGAAGCGTCGGAAAAAGAAATTCCCAAAGGCCTGTTTACCGAGCTGCCGGTGCATTGTTACCTGCTGATGTTCCATCTGGAACTGCATCATCATTTATGGGTGCATGTTAATGACATCAAGCCTTATCAATATCAACCGGAATTAAAACAAAAACTGGTTCTTCGCGAAGAACAGATTGACCTGATTGACATTCTTACCGCCGAAATGGATGTCTTGATGGACGACATTATTGAAGGCAAGTCGGGCGGCACCACGGTGCTTTGTGCCGGTCCTGCCGGAGTCGGCAAGACCTTAACGGCCGAAGTCTATTCCGAAATCATCAAGCGTCCATTGTACCGTGTGCATTCCGGGCAATTGGGACTCAATGTCGGCGAAATGGAAAAAGCTTTAAAAGACGTGTTAACCCGCGCTCAGCGCTGGGGCGCTGTGATGCTGATCGACGAGGCCGATGTTTACATCAAGCGGCGCGACAATAACATCGCGATGAATGCGGTCGTCGGAGTGTTTCTCAGGGTCCTCGAATATTTTAACGGCTTGCTGTTTCTGACCACCAATCGTGTCGATGACATTGATGAAGCCATTGTTTCCCGTTGTATCGCGCTGATTAAATATTATCCGCCGGACGCCGATGCACGCCGCCGCATCTGGCAGGTCATGATCGAGCAATTCGAGCTGAATGTCGCTGCTGATTTAATCGATCAATTAGTGACTACCTTCCCGGAAGCGACAGGACGCGACATTAAAGGGCTGTCCAAGCTGGTCGCCAAATTTTGCCAGCACAAAAAAGTAACGCCGACATTGGACGTATTCAAGCGCTGCTCGATATTCCGCGGAATGGATCTCGAAAAATCCGAAGAAAGTGCACTAAATCAGGGCAGTTAAGCACCATAAATAGCTGCATTTGGTGCAAATGCACCACAAATTACGATTCAAATCGAGACAGATAATAGTAACCACTTGAAATAATTAACAATTAAATATTGGCATTATTACTGCATAATAATTTACATAGTTAGTTTCGTTTGCATAGCCTTTCCTGAGCGTTGTACCTTCGGCGCCCTATTTTCTCGACTAGGGCGCTTTTTTTTGCCTGAAATTTCTCGTCAACCCCATAAAAGACGGGCTATTCAGGATTATGGCAAATAATTTGCTATCTAAATATATATGGCATTCATATAGCCCTTAACACGAAGAAATAGAGCGACTCACTACATTTAATCGCAACAAAATCTATTTTATTGTTAGCTTTACTACAACCTTCGCATCCTCTTGAGGAATGACCTTCTGAAGTCATTTAAACTACCATGAAAAAATACAAAACAATCTCCATTGCCGATTCTGAAAACCTGATTAAAGAGTCCAAGCCTATGATTCTGGACTGTAGGGACATGAAAGATTACAAAGCAGGACATTTGGAAGATGCTCTGCATGTTCATGAAGGCTTAAAGGATTCATTAGTTAAACGCGGCGACAAGCAGCGCAGCCTGTTGATTTATTGTTATTACGGCCATGCCAGCGAACACCTTGCCGAATTTTTCAGCGACTTCGGTTTTAAAGATGTCTACAGTCTGGAAGGCGGTTATTCCGGCTGGAAAGAAAAACACCAGCAAGCATGATGAATCCTGAACTACGCGACTGGCTACAAAATAACTATTTTTCTGTAGCACAACCGGCTTTAAAGAACAGTGACGGCATTTACCCGTTGATTTTGGCAAGCCAACAAGGCCGTATCGATGTCGTCCGCTTTCTGATCGAACAGAATGCAGCACTGGATGTTCTGGATCAATACGGCAATAACGCATTGTGGGCGGCTTGTTACTCCGGTAACAGCGATTGTATCGATGCACTGATTAATGCGGGAATCGATATTAATTATCAAAACACCGCTTCCGGCGCTACTGCGTTGATTTATTCAGCCTCCAGCGATAGAGAGAACGTGGTTGAACAATTATTGGCGGCCGGTGCTGACCCCGCCCTTAAAACGCACGACGATTTCACTGCGTTGGACTTGGCCTCTACCCGAAAAACACTCAAATTATTATCCAAGCTTGTTAAATCAGGAGATTAAAATGGAAGCATTGCCCCGTGAACTAGCCTTACGCATTGCCTTGGCATCGCGCATCCTGCCCGGCATCGACATATCCAGGCTACTGGAAATATTACATGAGCGGCTGGGGCCGCCCCTGGATGATGAAAAATTAAAATCCATCACCGTCACCAATCTTAAAACCGGTTTAGGCAGCCTGGATGGCGAAGAAGACGGCGAGGATATCGGCATCGGTCTTGCCAATATCAAATTAGCCGTGCGTTACCTGTGGGGCGACGAAGCGGAAGATGAAGACCTTCCTGAAATATTGCCCTATAAAGATGGCGACATGCCCGACTCTATCCGCGTCGCGATCGGTTCAAACAGCGGTGCACTGATCAACGGGCATTTCGGTTCCTGCATACGTTTTCTGGTTTACCAGTTATCACGGCACGATTACAAACTGGTCGATATACGCTCGACTATTGAAGCCGACAGCGCCGAAGACAGGAACCTGTTTCGCGCCAATTTAATTAAAGACTGCCATGTCATGTTCGTGCAATCGATCGGAGGCCCGGCTGCGGCAAAAGTGATACGCGCCGATATTTACCCGATCAAGATTCCGGATGTAACCGAAGCGATAGATCAATTAACGGAATTCCAGAAAGTGTTCGATGCGCCGCCGCCGTGGTTCGCTAAAGCGTTGGGTCGTTCAGCTGAGGAAAGGGTCAGGTTTACTCATGATGAAGCCGCTGAAACCAAGAGACAAGCAGTAGAGTAGACAACTTTACTGCTGCACTACCCTATCCCTCCGATCTTCATGGAGGGCCGATATATATTTAGCTTAGGCCCAAAAATGACAGATTGGAGTTTAGACCGGGAGGCGCAACTCGCCTATTCCTACGAACGTTTCGCGCAAGCCAAGGTTTTTGTGTTCCGCAAATGGTGCGAGAAAGCTGCCGAGCGAGGCGCACTGCCTCCAACCGATCTTTCCGGTTCCTGCAAGTATGGAAGCCTGTTCATGAACCGGGTCTTCGGCGGTTCGATCTGCGGCCACTATGAACATCAATACAACATGATCGGCGGGCGGCTAGTCGATCTCAGTCATGATGCGATCGACGTCGGCAGAATCACACACCCTTACCTGCATGAACCCGACTTTTTCAATATTCCGCAAAAACAGGCTTCGTTGAATGGCTGCCTGCCGCGCGTCGAACTCTGGGTCGCGCAATTCCTAAAGGAGATCGAAAGCTCCGAAGTTCCATCTTCACTTGGTATCTTATAGCCGCAACATTATCGTTGCCTGACATTTCGTAGATCCAATTCACATACTGCTTTTGACCCAGCGGACAATATCCGCAGCACTCATTGCGCCGGACATACGGGCAACTTCATGACCGGATTTGAATATCACCATCGTAGGAATACTGCGAATATTAAATTGAGCGGCAATACCCTGTTCCTGTTCAGTATTGAGCTTAGCCAAACGCACATGCGGTTCAAGTGCAACAGCCGCTTGGGCATAAGCCGGAGCCATCATCTTGCAAGGCCCGCACCAGGACGCCCAGAAATCGACTACGACAGGAATATCATTGCGCGCAATATGCTGCTGAAAATTCCGGCCGGTTAATTCCAGCGGATGGGCGCTAAACAACGGCTGTTTGCATTGACCGCAACGGGGATGCTGGGCCAAGCGCTCGGAGGCTATGCGATTTACCGCTTGGCAGTCGGGACAAACAATATGCAATGTACTCATGGGATGGCCTTATTGTTAAGGTTTAATTATTAAAGATATGAGGCCATCAACCCTAAAACTCAACTTTTAAATCCATTAAACCCTGCCAAGAACCGGCTGAATTCATCAACCAACTGAGGCATCGCGCTGAGCATCCGGTGATCGGTATCGTATAAATTCAAACGCACTCGATGCTTTTGGCAAAACCGCCAAGCATTCTCCGGCGGCACAATATCGTCCTGCCAGCCATGAAATACCCGAATATCTTCAGCCGTTGGCTTAAACTCCGTTTGCCGGTAGCCGGGCAAATAAAACGCAGGCGCCAGCAGAAAAAGCCCCTTGGGTTTAATCGATTCCGAAGCTACGGTTGCAACGTAAGCCCCCATACTGGAGCCGACTAATACGACTTCATCGTAGCCGGATAAATCCATCGCCAGTAATTGCCCAACCCGTTTATCAGGGTCCGAATGTTCCTGATAATCCGGGCTTTCAAACGAATAGCCGTACCCCCTGGCAACCTCGGCAAATTGAATAGTTTTCTCGCCCCAAGGTATGCTGTCTTTTCCGTGATTATAAATCACCCCTTTTTTCATATTGATAACCTCAGACATTGATTAATGATCCGCGAATGGTATTACAATCAACCATTCTTGTTACATAAATCTATCGCCGATGCAGACCAAAACAACATTCAAAGCCGCCTGGTGGTTAACAAACAGCCACTTGCAGACACTTTATCCGGCCTTATTAAGAAATACGCCCAATCCGCCTGATTATCGCCGCGAAAGGCTCATCACTCCCGACCATGATTTTATCGACATCGATTATTGCGGATACGGCAACCGACCCTTGATCATGCTGATACACGGCTTAACCGGCAGCTCGCAATCGGAATATATTAAAGGCCTACAAAGCACCTTACTTAAACAAGGCTTTCGCAGTGCCGCAATTAATTTCCGCGGCTGTAGCGGTCAATCCAATAACCGGGCCCGAAGCTATCATTCAGGCGAAACCGAGGACATTCATTTTCTCTATCAAACTTTACGACAGCGCGAACCCGAAACGCCTATAGCTGTCGTCGGTTTTTCATTAGGCGGTAATGTGGTTCTAAAGTGGCTGGGCGAACACGGCGACCGGTTAAAACTGTTTGCGGCTGTCGCGGTTTCGGTGCCTTTGCAGTTAGATATTTGCGCGACAAAACTGGATAACGGCTTTGCCAAGTGTTACCGCGGCAACTTGCTGAAAGATTTAAAAGTCTATATGCACGTTAAATTGCAGCATCTGGAGAACATAGGCCAGTCTGAAGAAGCCGCAAAGATCAAAGCATTGGGCGATTTATCGGCGATCAATTCGTTCTGGCAATATGACGATAGGGTCGTAGCCAAATTGCATGGCTTTAACGATGTACACGACTATTACCGGCGTTCCAGTTCCAGGCAATATCTCAAATCAATCTCGGTACCCACCTTATTGATTCAGGCGGTTGACGATCCGTTTATGACAACAGAAGTGCTACCCGGCCCGAATGAAATATCGCCCTATGTACATTTGGAGCTGACCAAACACGGCGGCCATGTAGGTTTTATCTCAGGACTAATTCCGTTCAAGCCGGAGTATTGGCTGGAACAGCGGATACCGGAGTTTTTGATGGGGCACATCAGTGGGTGACCGAATTCTGTAGGGCGTGCCGTGCGCGCCTTGAGTGTCAGGAAGGCGCGCACGGCACGCCCTACGTCAACTTACCCGATAGTTTCCAAAGAGCAAATGTCCAGGCGGAAATTACGTTTCCGCCTCTTCCGGCAAGAAGCCACCCGCCTGCATGGACCACAAACGATAATAAACGCCTTGCTGTGCCAACAGTTGATCATGTCCGCCATCCTCTACGATGCGCCCCTGGTCGAACACCAAAATCCGGTCCAAATGCGCTATCGTCGACAAGCGGTGCGCAATCGCAATGACTGTTTTGCGGCCCATCGCGCGATCCAGGTTTTCCTGAATGGTTTTTTCGGTGACCGAATCCAAGCTGGACGTGGCTTCATCCAGGATCAAAATCGGCGCGTCTTTCAACATCACCCGCGCAATCGCAATGCGCTGACGCTGGCCGCCGGATAGCTTAACCCCGCGCTCGCCGACCAAAGAATCATAGCCCTCAGGCATTACCCGAATGAACTCATCCGCATGCGCCATGCGCGCTGCCGCTTCAATAGCTTCATCATCCGCCTTCAAACGGCCGTAACCGATGTTTTCTTTCAGGCTGCGATGAAACAGGCTGGGATCTTGCGGAATCAAACTGACCTGCTCATGCAGTGAATCCAATTGAACCTGCTGAATATCCACGCCATCAATCAGGATCTGGCCGCTTTGCGGCTGATAATTACGCAGCATCAGGCTAACGAAAGTCGATTTGCCGGAACCGGAAAAGCCGACCAGCCCGACCCGTTGCCCCGGCTCAATGACGACATTGAAGCCGTCGAACACCGGCTGATCAGGCTCATAACCGAAACGCACATGACGAAATTCAATCCGGCCTTTGCTGACTTGTAGCGGCAACGCATCCGGCACATCGACAATCTCATGCGCTTGGACGATAGTTTCCACGCCGTTGGCGACATTGCCGACATATTCGAAAAACTCCAAGAAACGCCGGGTCAGGTTACGCGCATCGCTGATGATCAATAAAGCCAGCCCGACGCTCATCGTAAAATCGCCGACCCCGATCAAACCGCTGTCCCACAGAGTCAGCGCATAATAAACCGTGCCGACTTTGAGCATGGCCGCGGCAGTAAACTGGAACCAGCGTATCCGTTCCATATACCAAAAAGTGCGCCGTCCGGCCTTAACTTCCGTTTCCAGAAAACCGTCCAGATATTCCCGCTCAAAGTGCAAGCGTGCAAACAACTTGGCATTCAGGATATTGGTCACCGCATCGACAATCTTGCCGTTCACCATGCTGCGGGTCGCCGCATAATTCTGCGCATAAGGCTGGCAGCGCGTCGCTAACCAATACGAAAGGCTCACATAAACAAATACCCAGCCCGCAACCAGCAACCCTAAACCTTGATGCACGTTTAATAACAGCCCGATGGAAACCGCGAACGTCACCAGAATGGGCCAAAAATCGCATAGCACCGACCAGGTCGTATGATTAACGCTCATTGATGTTTCGCTGATGCGATGAGCCAAAGCGCCCGCAAAATGACTGCCGAAATACCGTGGCGCATGATATTGCAAATAAGCATACAACGCTTTTGTCGTGCGCTGGCGCAAGCGCGGCCCCATGATAATCAATACCGCTCCGCTGCCTCGGCTAAACAGGATTTCCGCGATATTCAAGCCCGCCAACAGCAACAACGGCCCGCGTAAACTTTCCAGCATACCCGCGCCTGATAAATGTGTGGTCACGCCGTCCATAATGGCTTTAATCGCATACGGCACCAGAATGCTGCCTGCGGCCTGTCCGGTTTCCAGAATCATCATCAGGATAATCCAGCCGCGAAAACCGGCTAAGCAGTACACAATAAATTTAACCGTGCCGGTGGGTAAAAGCGGAGCGTCTGCGGCTCGTTGAAAGGACTGGTTTTTAGACATAGCTCAAGAAATATCTACGAAAGAACCGACATTATAATGGAAAGTGCCGCCAGGAAGACTTTCCGGCATCGTATTGAGATTGAACCCAGGAGGATAGCAAATCGGTTCGCCCTGCCCTGTTTTCAGATTGAAAAACACGGGTTATCGTCTGTCGATAATTTCCAGGCAAGCGATCATCGTATGACGAACTATGAAAATAGTCATAGCTATCGGGTAAAGCGTGTAATGGCGGGTAACCAGCAGACTAATCAATACAAACGCCACAAATATACTGATGTTAAAACGGCTTTTTTTTTCCAGAAGCCGCAGGTACTGAATCGATTCCAGATCGAAATATTCACTCTTATTGATCAAGCTTACCGTCACAATCGAGGTGAATAGCGCGAAATACAACGGAAAGAAAAAGAACATCGGCGCATCGGCGTTGAATTGCGGCACCCAGTATGCGTACCAAGCCAGCAGGCAGCCGCTCGCAAAACCATCGTGCCAAATAACCTTGGGAACTTTTTTAAGATATCCCACCAGTAAACTGATGGCCACCACCGTCAGGCCGATACCCAAAGCCACAGGCGTGCTGAGTAGCTGTAGAAATCCGTTTGGGTTTTGTACTAAAAATGCCAGCGATATACTGCAAAGAATAAATCCGATCATGATCAATATTGTCTGAGTTTTCTCAGACTATAACACTGCGAACAGTGAAACAGAAACTCAATGACGCGGGCATCCGTTGTTAGTTATTCGTCCCCGGCTTCCTGTTTAAAGTACCGAGATGAAAGCACCACACTTCAGGCGTATGCTTGAGAGAATTTAAGCTTTTGAATAGTTATGGAAAAATTGTATATTTCCCCACCACTGCTAGTGATATATTATTTCGTAAGTAATGACCTACTTTATTGATAGTCGAGTAACAATGCATGGCTAAAACGCCAATTATTCCAGATCCATTACGAACAGCAGCTGAGGCCCGATTATCCCAGGATACTGCAACGGATTCGCCAGTTCGCTCCGCCGAAGAATTACTACATAAAATTCAGCTACACCAGATTGAACTGGAATTGCAGAATGAAGAGCTACGGCGCGCTTATGTCATTCTGGATGAGTCCCGCGATCGCTATATTGAGCTTTATGATTTTGCTCCGGTTGGTTACCTCACCCTTACCTGCGAAGGTTTGATCGCTGAACTCAATCTCACCGCAGCCGGACTACTTGGAGTGGATCGCTTCGACCTGTTGAATCGTCGTTTTGCCGCCTTTGTTACACCTCAAGACGGAGACCTTTGGCATCTTTTTTTCGTTGGCGTACTAAAGCGCAACAAGCCGCAGAATATTGAACTGACACTCAAACGCAATGATGGTGTCGAATTTCCTGTCCAGTTGGACTGCAAATGCGTAATAACCGCCAACCAAAGTTCGATGCTGCGTATCACGCTTACCGACATAACCGAGATCAAGAAGACGGAAGCAGCCTTGCGCGAAGCGAAAGAAATAGCCATGATCAATGCTGCACGCATGCAGACGCAAAAAGTACGAGAAGAAGCCCTGAATCGCCTTCAGAAAATCGCCAGCCAGTTGCCCGGGGTGATATTTCAATTTCGCTTGTATGCCGATGGCCGCTCCTGCTGTCCATACGCCAGTGAAGCTATCCGGGATATATACCGGCTTAGCCCGGAAGAAGTTCGCGAGGATGCATCCAGAGTATTCGCCCTTCTACACCCGGACGACTACGACGCTATCATCGCCTCCATCCGGAAATCAGAACGAGACTTGAGTCCGTGGTGCTATGAATATCGAGTGAAATTTGACGATGGCACTGTGCGCTGGCTATTGGGCAACGCACTGTTACAGAGGGAAGCGGACGGCTCCACGCTTTGGTTTGGCTTCATTACTGACATCAGCGAACGTAAACAGGCCGAGCAGCAGCTTAGAATCGCGGCCATTGCCTTCGAATCACAGAATGGCATACTCATCACCGATACCAATGCAACTATCCTTCAGGTCAACCGGTCCTTTACCAAAATTACCGGCTACTGCGCTGAAGAAACTATTGGCCGCAACACGCGCATGCTCAGCTCAGGTCGACATAGCAAAGCTTTTTATGCAGCTATGTGGAATACACTGAATACCACCGATGCATGGGAAGGAGAAATCTTGAACCGGCATAAGAATGGCGAAATCTATACAGTCTGGCTGACCATTACCGCAGTAAAAAATGATCAGGGTAAAATCATTAATTATGTCGGCTCGATGAATGACATCACTGAGCGCAAAAAGGCGAAAGAACAAGCAAAAGAACATCTTGAAAAACTCGCTCATGTCACTCGCCTTGCGATGATGGGAGAAATGGCTTCAGGCATTGCCCATGAAGTAAACCAACCCTTGACTGCTATTTCTGTCTATACAAAAGTTAGTATTGACCTTATCAACACTGAAAATCCTGATCTAAGCAAACTTAACCAGACCTTATCCAAAACTCAGCAACAGGCTTTAAGAGTGGGCCGAATAATTCATAACATGAAGGAATTCGGTAAATCCCATTCACAACGGCATTTAACTTCAGACATTAATACCTTGATTCATAATGCGATAGACCTTTGTATTAGTGAATTTAAACACAACAACATAACCCCCAATTTTGAACTAACCGATAATTTGCCTCCTGTCGTTGTCGATCATATACAAATTGAGCAAGTCATTATAAACCTGATCAGAAACAGCATTGACGCGTTACGGGACTTACCTCCAAATCAGCATCGCCTGTTAACCATCCAAAGTCGCTTGACATTGAATCATGAGATACTGATTAGCGTAAAAGACAATGGCTTGGGCATTGATGAAGAGCAACAACAGAAAATATTGACGCCTTTTCACACTACCAAGATAAACGGCACCGGCATGGGACTGTCCATCAGTCGTTCGCTGATCGAAGCCCATAAAGGCACTTTATGTTTCAATAGCAAACGTGGGAAAGGCAGTACTTTTTATTTCACGTTACCTATAAAAAAAGATAAACCTGAAAAACGTTAATAACTGATGTTACGCAGTCCGTAACTTCTGCAATTCTGCATAAGCCATCTGGTTCGCCTTTATGAACAGCTTAGCCCGTAACGCAAAATGATTGGCCTTGTGCTTAATCTTCAGGCACTCCAACTTGAACACGGCGTAAATGGACATGAAAATGTGGTTGTTCTGTGTGGTGACGGTGCGGGTAGGTGACTTTGCCAAACCCGCATTGGATTTTAAAGACTTGTGGAACTCCTCGACTTTCCAC
>Ga0208270_100050_pt1 | contig 88801 bp, 89 predicted proteins | sample LakWasM109_LOW13_2_FD_183925 | JGI IMG/M metagenome (GOLD analysis project Ga0208270, IMG submission 183925) | Freshwater sediment methanotrophic microbial communities from Lake Washington under simulated oxygen tension - Sediment Metagenome... | ecosystem: Environmental > Aquatic > Freshwater >...
AGGCCCGCTCTCAACGGAATCACATCGCTTGCTGCTACCACGTGTGGGTTTCCTTAAAAGTCAAAGCGAACGCCTTGACAAAGTCCCTCTATCAAGTCCGGGCCGACTTGTTTTCCGACTATTTGCGGGCTGAACTGCGTGACCCTAGAATTAAGGCTTATTCAGGAGGATAGCGAAAGTCCTAATATTTTTAGAGGCGAAAAACCATGAATAAAGTCGCACAAGTGACACTTTACTTTTGGATCATGAAAATTTGTGCGACTACTTTAGGTGAAACCGCAGGTGATCTCTTGTCGATGACTATGAACATAGGCTACGCCATCAGCTCCATTATCTTACTTAGTCTGTTCTTGATTACGCTTGTCATGCAGCTTCTTTCTTGTAAGTTTCATCCGGTGCTTTATTGGTCAGTCATCCTTACGACCAGCACCGCTGGCACGACAATGTCTGACTATATGGATCGAACTCTTGGCTTAGGTTACGCGAAGGGCTCATTGATCTTGATCACTTGTTTATTGATCGTTCTAGCAGTTTGGCGTTTCAGTGAAAAAACGCTCTCCGTTAGTAACATTCAAACAACCAAAGCGGAGTTGTTCTATTGGGTGGCCATTTTATTTTCAAATACCCTGGGTACAGCCTTGGGTGACTTTTTAGCCGATGATTCCGGCTTAGGATTTCTTGGCGGAGCCATTCTTGTTGGTGGAATCATCACATTAATCGCCGCTGCTTCAATCTTCACACAATTGAATCGGGTTATGTTGTTTTGGTTCGCGTTTATTCTGACGCGTCCATTTGGAGCGACTTTCGGAGACTTACTGACAAAACCTGTCGAAAAAGGTGGGCTGGGATTTGGCACTGTCGGATCATCAATGATACTCGCGGTTCTACTTGTAGCGTTTCTCGTCTATACCATCATTAGAGAAAAGCGCACGTCACCGGAAGCGTTGGCCTAACCAATTTACCCCTGTTGGGTTATTGTGATGCAAAATATAAATTTGACCTGCTTCTTAGCGATGAAGCATTGAGTTTTTCCTCTATTCTAATTTTTTAACAGGTAAGCATGATGCGATCAAAATGGTTGGCATGGGTATTGAGTGTCGGGATAGTTTATTCTCCAGTTCTATGGGCGGATAATATAACTGACTTAACACAACGGGCGGAGCACGGCGATGCTGTTGCCCAAACCGACTTAGGTGCAAAATACGCTTTAGGTAGCGAAGTGGCAAAGGATTATCATCAGGCTCTAAAATGGTTCCAAACTGCTGCTGCACAAGGCAATCCACTTGCCCAATACAATTTGGGCTTAATGTATGCACATGGCGAAGGCTTACCGGCCGATCTTAAAGAAGCGAAGAAATGGTTTTCAAAAGCGGCTGAACAGGGCGATGTACCGGCACAGTTCAATCTGGGTTTAATGTATGCTACTGGTGATGGCGTCCCCAGGCATTATGAAGAAGCATTTAAATGGTTTCGCAAGGCTGCTGAGCAAGGGCATTCGATAGCTCAGGTTGATCTTGGCCTTATGTACCTTCGCGGCGAGGGTACCGCTAAAAATCCGGATGAGGCCGTAAAATGGTTTAGGCAGTCGGCAGAGCAAGGCAATGACATAGCCCAATACCACATTGGTTTATGTTATTCTGAGGGTGAAGGTGTTTCAAAGGACGATCAGGAGGCGTATGTCTGGTTTGCACTCGCCGCGGCACAGGGCGATGAGCAAGCGCATGGATTTCTTGATAAACTTGAATCGGAATTAACGCCAGAACAAATTGCTGACGCACAAAAACGCGCAGCCTTATGGCATCCTGTTTTACATTAACTACTGAGGAAACAAAATGCGTCAAATAATAACAACAACCCTAGGCGCTCTCTTACTATCCGCCGTCACTTTTACAGTGAGTGCCGAGCAATCTGCCGAAATCAGTATTCCTGAAAAAGTAAAAGCCGATATTATAAAAAGACATCCCACGGCTCATGATTTACAAGCCAGTCATGAGAATCATTTTGGTCATAAACTGTTAGAAGTCACCTTCAAAGAAGATGACAAAGATACCAAGCTGGAGCTATTCAAAGCTGATGGTAATTTGTTTACCGATGAACTGCCGTTGGATAGTTTGAATGAAGCGCCACCCGCTGTTAAAGAAGCACTAGAAAAAAATTTTCCAGGTTATGAACTTAAAAAAGCAGAGTTGATAGCGAATCCCAATGGGCCAGGAGAAGAATACGAACTCTATTTGGTTGCCGGAGGCGTTAATTGGAAAGTATCTATTAATGAAAAAGGCAATATTGAGGGGCAAGACCATTACTAACATTCCAACTGATGAATTCAACGAGTAAATATAAAGCCTGATCAACAATGAAAAGCGTCAGTTGGCAGGCCTTAGATCATAAAGGTAACAGCGCGGCTTGTAGTCAAACGCGAGCCCGCTTTCTGTTAAAATAATGTAATAGCTTCATCAACCTCAAGCGCATCATACGAGAATGATGCACTTGAGTTCCTTGACAACCTATCAGACGGCCTCTTCCTCGGTTGAGGAAATATCTTCTGCGTGAGCAAACTTGAAGATTTCTTTTACCTTATCGATCGCTTCACTGCTTTTCGTATGAACAGAAATCAAGGCATTTCCGCCAATGATTTTTCCTTCGTAGCGTTTGGCTTCATACTCAGGAATACCCAGTCCGATTAAACCGCCGGTCAAGCCTCCAGTGGCTGCGCCTACTGCCGCACCACTTAATGCTCCCATAATGGGTCCGGCGGCGATTAATGGACCGACGCCTGGAATAGCCAGAGCGCCAATTCCGGCTAACAATCCAACTACTGCGCCGGCGCCTAAACCTACAGTTCCACCGATAGCCGCCCCTTCCGGCGATTTGGTGTGCTTTTCATGAGCAAAATCCTGGGTGGTGGATTTGTCGGGAAATAATACAGAGATATCATTATTAGAAAACCCCGCCAGCTTCAGGTTAGTAATAATAACTTCTGTCTGCTCGATATTTTTGGCGATACAAAAAACTGCTTTAGTCATGATATTCTCCGATGCCCTTAAGGCGCTTTATTTTCAAGTTGGTTATTTACCTGCACGACACCACGCATTTTCTTGGCGACTTCTTGCAATTTCAGGCTTTCAGCTTCATTTGCAACAGGTCCGCGTAAAGTTACCACGCCATTACGGGTGATGATTTTTGCATTCTGCGCATCGACTGATAGGGATTTATCTCTGACCACAGCCTGACGTATCTTAGCCGTGATTTTGATATCTTTTTTGGTTTCCTTTTGATCCTCCGGGGTTAGCGTAGTGTCGCTCTTGTCGCGAGCATTACGCTCGGTATTTTCCAATTCCGAGTTAGCTGCTAGATGGAATGCGGTATTTTGTTCAGCTCGAACAGGACCGGTCATCATGAGTAGAGCGCCCGTTAAAGTGAGAATAACTGGCAATAATCGTGTAAACATAGTGTGCCCTCTTTAATAGTAAGTATTTATTAACAGGCATCCATGCCGAACAGAAGTTGATGGTCGTATTGCGAGAATTTCAGGATGGCTTCGTTGGATTTCTTCAAAGTTGACATGCTATCAATTGCGTCATCAGGCGCGCCATGGTTCAACAGCGGCTGTTTTAGCACAGACTTTCTCGTTTTTGAACGCTTCTAACATCTGGTTTCCTAAAGCCTAGAGCTGGGTTAGTTGCCTTTTTTAATATCCTGTTTGATATCACCAAAATTACCCTGAGCCTTGCCGATATTCTTTTGGACATTGCCTTCTACCTGCATTTTTTTGTCGTCCAGTATCACGCCGGTTGCTTCCTTGACTTTACCTTTGGCTTCATCGACTCGGCCTTCTACTTGATCTTTATTCAAAGGCGGCGTCTCTTGACTTTCTGTGGCGTAAACGCCAAACGAGCAGAATGTTAAAACGATGGCCGCCACTAAACCTGTGAGCTTTATATTTGTGAATTTCATGTTTATTTCCTGTAAAAAAATGGGGGAGTATTCGTTGCCGCTATGCAGTAGTCCAGTCTGTATGAACTCGATTGCAAAGTTCAGCAGTACTCTTAATGGTTTTTCTTAATATCTTCCTTCAGATCACCCATGCCTGCTCTAACCTTGCCGACATTCTTTTGGACATTGCCTTTCTGCTCCAGCTCATCGTCGTCCAGTATTTTGCCGGTAATTTCCTTAATTTTGCCTGTGGCTTCTTCGGCCCGGCCTTTTATTTGATCTTTGTTCATGTGCATCTCCTGATAATTATTTAGCCATGACCAGATAGTCGTGACCAACGCGGGGAATGATGTTTCCTATCGCCTGTTAAAAGATACAGATAAAGCTGAAGACGGTCCGTGCGCTAACAAACATAGGCGAAAAAGACGGGAGTCAAGTCTTTTCCTTTACTCTTATTCGAATAACCGAAAAGAGTTCAAGCTGTGTAAAAACGCTAATTCGATGTATCCATACATTTTACGTCTTTTTGAATACCCGTCCGGCCTCTCAAAACCCACATTCACTTACCCCTATTATGTTTTTTATTGAAAAACATAGCTTAATCTCCTATCCTCCCTGCTGAGGTTTTGACTGAAGTTAAAGCCTTTGCTCACTATGCTCTAAACTACTCGCATTGGAGACTGTATGAAGATTGGTATACCTAAAGAGATCCACCCAGGTGAAAAACGTGTGGCCACTACGCCTGAGGCCGCAGAACAAATTATAAAACTGGGTTTTTCCGTCCTGCTCGAAAGCGGCGCGGGAATTAACGCTAATATTTCCGATGAAGCCTACAAAGAAGTCGGCGTTGAAATCGTTGACAATGCCAAGACGCTGTGGAAATCAGCAGACATCGTCATGAAAGTTCGCGCTCCCGAGCAGCATCCGGTGCTTGCGGTGGACGAAATCGACCTGTTACCCGAAGGCGGCCGTTTAATCAGTTTTATCTGGCCTGCGCAAAATGAAGAATTAATGCAAAAACTCGCAGCCAAAAAAGCCACGGTGCTGGCTATGGACAGCGTGCCTCGCATGTCCAGAGCGCAAAAACTGGATGCGCTGAGTTCTATGGCCAATATTGCCGGTTATCGCGCCGTTATTGAAGCCGCACAGCATTTCGGCCGTTTTTTTACCGGACAGATTACCGCCGCCGGTAAAATCCCGCCCGCTAAGGTGTTGGTTATCGGCGCCGGCGTTGCCGGTCTTGCCGCGATCGGTACCGCAAAAAGCATGGGCGCTATCGTTAGGGCTTTCGATACTCGCCCCGAAGTTAAAGAACAAATTGAAAGTATGGATGCCGAGTTTTTGATGCTGGACTTTCAAGAAGAAGGTTCCGGTACCGGTGGTTACGCAAAAACTATGTCCAAGGAATTCATAGAAGCTGAAATGGCCTTGTTTGCCAGACAGGCGATGGAAGTGGACATCATTATCACCACTGCGCTGATTCCCGGCAAACCTGCACCCAAGCTAATCACTGAAGGCATGGTTAAGTCCATGAAACCCGGCAGTATTATTGTCGACCTGGCTGCCGAACAAGGAGGTAACTGCGCGTTGACCGAGAAAGATCAGGTGGTGGTAAAACACGACGTGACCATTATCGGTTACAGCAATTTACCCAGCCGTTTGGCTAACCAATCGAGTCAGCTTTATGCGACCAACCTCAGGCATTTATTAACGGAACTTTGCCCCGAAAAGAACGGCACAATCAACGTCAATATGGACGATGAAGTGATACGCGGGACTACAGTTATTAAAGAAGGCAAAATCACTTGGCCGCCACCACCGCCAAAACTCTCCGCAGCCCCTGCCCCGCAAACCGAAGCGCCCGCTTATGTATCGGTACAAGAACAAAAAAAATCTTTCATTCCCGATTCGGTTAAACAGTTTATACCTTTAGTCATTGCCGGGTTGGCGCTATTCGGCATCGGTTCGGTCGCCCCTGCGTCGTTCATGACTCACTTTACTGTGTTTGTGCTGGCGTGTTTCATCGGTTATCAGGTGATATGGAATGTCTCTGCATCGCTACATACCCCTTTAATGAGTGTAACCAATGCTATTAGCGGCATTATTGTGATCGGCGCTTTGGTGCAGGTTTCCTCGCCAACCTTAAATATCAGCATCCTTGCCGGATTGGCGATACTCATTGCATCTATCAATATTGCCGGTGGCTTTTTAGTCACCCGTCGTATGTTAGAAATGTTCAGAAAATAACAGGAGAATATGATGTCCCATAGTTTAGTCACGATGTCTTACATCGTCGCCACCATTCTGTTCATTTTCAGCCTGAGTGGTTTAAGTAATCAGGAAACAGCCCGCAAAGGCAATTATTACGGTATGTTAGGTATGGCGATTGCCATTATCGCTACCGCGTTAAGCGCATCGGTTACCTCGTACGCTATTTTAATCGTTGCGTTGTTAATCGGCGGCGCTATCGGCGCTAGAGCTGCATTAAAAGTAGAAATGACGCAAATGCCCGAGCTGGTTGCCATCATGCACAGCTTGGTCGGTATGGCGGCTGTATTGGTAGGTTACGCCAACTTTATGGACAGCTCTACCAATCTGATCGGCGTAGAAAAAACCATTCACGAAGTAGAAATCTACATCGGTATTCTTATCGGGGCTGTGACTTTTTCAGGTTCGGTGATTGCTTTTTGTAAACTCAGCGAACGTATTAGCGGTAAACCGATGTTATTGCCTGGTCGTCATTGGTTAAACCTGTGTTTACTGATTGCAGCGATCGTTCTGGGCTGGATGTTTTTACAGCAAACCGAAACGGGCGGCGGCTCTATACCTTTATTGATTATGACCGGAATTGCGCTGGTGTTCGGCATACACATGGTCATGGCTATCGGCGGTGCTGATATGCCGGTGGTGGTGTCGATGCTGAACAGCTATTCCGGATGGGCGGCTGCGGCAACCGGCTTTATGTTAAGTAACGATTTATTGATTGTGACCGGCGCATTGGTCGGCAGCAGCGGCGCGATCTTGAGTTACATCATGTGCCGCGCGATGAATCGCAACTTTATCAGCGTTATTGCCGGTGGTTTTGGTACCGGTTCGGGCGGCGAAGCCGCTGTCATTGAAGGCGAAGTAACACCGATCAGCGCCGACGAAACCGCACAATTATTGCTGGATGCGAAATCTATCATGATTATTCCTGGCTACGGTATGGCGGTTGCACAAGCCCAGCATACGGTTAATGAAATCACCAAACTGTTGCGGGACAAAGGCAAAAAAGTCGGTTTCGGCATCCATCCGGTTGCAGGAAGAATGCCCGGCCACATGAATGTGTTATTAGCCGAAGCCAAAGTGCCTTACGACATCGTTTATGAAATGGACGAAATCAACGAAGACTGGGATCATGTCGACGTATCCATCGTGATCGGCGCTAACGACATTGTCAATCCGTCAGCGCTGGATGATCCGAACAGCCCGATTGCCGGTATGCCGGTGTTGGAATGCTGGAAAGGCGAAACCACGATCGTACTTAAGCGCAGTATGGCGTCAGGCTATGCCGGTGTAGGGAATCCGTTATTTGTACTGGAAAACACCCGCATGCTGTTTGGCGATGCGAATGCGACGATGCAGGCGGTGTTGAAGGCTTTGAAAGGATAAGGTTTACTGTGAGTTGGGGGGAGCTTGCGAGACTGTGAAAGTATTCATGTGGGAGGGGCTTTAGCCCCGAAAGTCGGGGCTAAAGCCCCTCCCACGATCAATAAAACAATGACTTAGAAGTCACTAAAATAGTATGCGTCATATTTTCAAAAATACTTTCACAGTCTCTTGCGAACCCCAACATTTAATCTTTTTGTAAATTTATAAAGCCTGATTATCTGAAACAATCCCGCCATTTTCCACACGATTCCGGCCATTATGTTTGGCCCTGTATAAGGCGGAGTCGGCGGCTTTAATCAGACGGCTGGCAATCTCACCGTCTAGTGAAATAGATGTGCTATCCGGCACATACGTCGACACACCGATAGAAATAGTGACTGAGACTGAAATATCATTAACTGCAATAACCAGCGTCTGGATAGCTTTGCGCACTCGTTCGGCCGTTTCCAAAGCCTTGGATTCATCGGTATTGGACAATAAAGCGACAAACTCTTCTCCACCATAACGGACAAATACGTCATCATCTCTTAATTGGTGTTTTATCGTAGCAGCTACCAGAGACAGCACCAGATCACCGCCCTGATGACCATGCCGGTCATTGACCAGCTTAAAAAAATCGATATCGAAGAACTGACAGGAGAGCGGTTTTGCATTGCGTTGACTTCGCTTTAATTCTTCACCGATACGCTGTTCCAAAAAACGCCTGTTATTAACGCTGGTGAGTGCGTCAATATAACTAACCCGTCTCATCTCTTCGACGTTAAGATTATTTTCCAGGCAAACACTGACTACGGAGCTGAGGTGTTCAATGAAATCCGTGCCCATATTATCGACGAATCTATCAGGTTGATAACTGCCCAGATTTAAAGTCCCAAGATATTTGTTTCGTCGAGTTAAGGGCGTAATGGCAACGCTGGCCGGTTGCCTTTGAATATGCGGAAAAAAGTCGGCGCATTGAGCGCTGTCATAAACACCAATATAAGACTGAGTAGCTGTTGCTTTTAACTCTTTACTGAGCAGCATTAACCCGCTTTTTGAGTTGTATGGATAAGCGTTATCGCTAAGCGCTTTTGCAATTTCGCCTGTTTCGTCAATCAGGCATAAGCTGATCACGTCAAGATCAAAATAATTTTTAGCATCTTCCAGCAGGTGATCAATGATATCCGGTAAGGCATTGAGCTTGAGCAATCTTATTTCAAATGCCTGGAACTTCCGCAACGTGGCGCTGTTTTGCTGAACGCGATCAAGCATAGTTTCTAAATGGCTTTGCAGCACGACTAAACCGCTGGTTAAATCTTCTTCCAAGTTATTCTCTGAATAATTAAGACAGTCACGTAAGCCTAGCAGTTCCTTGAAAAAAAACTGAATCAATCGTCTGTTTTATTGCACAAATTGTAATTTCTTATTTGTTCATTGAAGATTTTCGCCTGTTTGGTGTTGACCGGTAAAAATATATTTATTCGATCAAACAATCATCAACAAACAGCGTGCTCCTGGCATATTTTTTCACTATCGGTTTGGCTAAGTCGTTCTTTGGTTAAGCCGCAAACAAAGCCATCCGAAGTTCTGGTGAAATATTTACATGTTTTACAAAGCCCGAATGATTGGGATTTATTGGCTTTTTGCAGAGCGGTCAGCGCATTAACGAAAACATTTTCCTGGCTTTCGTTTTTATTAAAAATAGCCGAAGCTTGGCTGTATAAATCTACAGGACGGGCTTTATTCAAAATAGCATCGCCTTCGGACACAAGGCTTAGATGCACCATGCGCCGGTCATTGACATCCGCTGTTTTTTTTATGTAGCCTTTTTTTTCCAATAAAAGCACGGTTTGGGAAACCGTGCCGCGGGTCATGCCCAAATAATTGGTCAGCGCTGCCGGGGTGTCGCTATAGCGGTTGCAGCGGGACAAATAATCCATTACCTGCAAATGAACCGGTTGCAAGCCTAATTCTGTACACTTTTTACGTTCTTCAGAACGGATCAGTGCTGACATCCGCTCAATCAGATCAAATACATCAATTTTTTCCATAGAACCTGTAAACATTTATTAATGTTGACAAAAAATAATATTCTATCACAACTAACCGTGTATCGAATCGATACTGTTATTGCATAAGCAAATTTTTATTTGTTGTACTGCTTGTCGGCTAAATACGCTATAGCAGCCGCAGGAGCGCAGTCCGCTATAGTCATATCTGATTGATTTAAAGTTGCCGGAAATAAATCGGAAAAATCAAGATAGGGCCGATCTAAGTTCAATGCAATCTGTTTAACCAGAAACCGTCCTACTCCGGCACCGATTAATGGACTGTTTTGTGAAAGCTCATGTTGGGATAACCGAATTTCGCAGCCGCGTTGTATTTGCTGTATTTGCCGAGCACGAATGTTTTCGGCAAATTGCTGCCAACGTGGCAGTTCATCAGCATAAAAATCACAGCCTATCATTCGTGATAACCGTCTGGCGCTGGCTGGAACGGTTTTTTCGGCGCCATCCGCTGTGTCGGTTTGGTCATGCGCATCATTGAGTTCTCCGGTGACGCGATAAACATCGGCCATGGTCGCAAAATACTCGGCCATCAGACCGATTTTTTTGCCTTGATCATCTGCTGTTTGAGTAACGGCCATCACCGCGGTTCTGACGATACCGGTATAAATCAACTCTTGAGATATTAAACGCTGATAATCGGTGTAACCTTCCGCCCGCACTTGCCCGCACTTGAGCAGGAGTATATCCGTGGTAGTACTGCCGCAATCGACAAAAAGCCCGTTGCCTAACTTTTGCGCGGCAAATGAGGCGCTGGCCAGCCAATTGGCTGAGGCGATCGAGGTATAATTCCGGACTTCAATTTGTGAGGATTCCACTAAACCTTGTTGACCGGCAAAAACCAGCATACTTGATCCCGGCAATAAATCGGTCATGGTGCGAATGATTTGTTTAACGCCATCGTCCCGATTATCGAACAAGTCAACCAACTCCCCCGTCATGGTCATCGCATGACAATAATTCGAGTCAGCCAATTGCTGCATAATTGCATTTACAGCGCCTTGCAGTTGCTCGATCCCTTTCCATAATGGGCACGGTTGCTGATAAACGGCGATAATCTGACCGGCGTTATTGATTACCGCCGCTTTGACATGGGCACCGCCTATATCCCAACCTATGATATTAGCTTGCATGAGTTTCCTGTTTTGCTTGAACGGTAACGGGCCTGTTATAAGCCGGATTGATTATCGGCTCGCCATGCATTAACTGTAAAACAGCCTCGGCAATATTAATACCTAAAGCATCGTATATGCCTACAAATGAAGTGGTCAGGCGGGGATTTATTTCAAGTACCCATGTACGATCGTTTTCTATCAAGTCGATACCTGCATAACCCCATAACTCAGGCAAAGCTGCGGCAATTTCATCAATCAATTGCTGGTACGCACTTAAGTCGCGATAGTGATTCACTACGATGCCTGTCAAGTGATATTGCTGATCGGTGAATTCGAAGCGCTGTAAGTTGGCACAAACTAACCAACCCCGGCCTTGCTTGAATAAACACGACAAACTGGTTTTAACGCCTTGAAGATGCGGCTGTATGACGTATTGCCCCTCTGATGTAACCATTTGCTCAAAATCCAGCCGGTTAGTGATGACACGACTGTCTGAACAGCCTACGCCATCTATCGGTTTAATCATCCATTCACCGGGGGAATAAGCATCATCAAACATACGCGTAGGAACGGAGGTTATATGATGTCGATTGAGCAATTCATAAGTCTTGAATTTGTTGCCGGCTATGGCAACGGCAGTTGCGGGCGATGTCAGTAATACTTTACCCAATGATTCAACCGTTTGACACAGGTTTTGTAAGATACCATCAAATTCCGGCGCAATCGGCCATACCAGATCGGATTGCTTAACCAGTCGGACAAACTCTTCTGTAACATCATGTTCCGGCCTGATAATAACACTGTTTACCTCGATTGAATTTGCTAACCGCCAGTCGAGCATGATGGTTACTTCGAAGCTGTTTAATCGAATCAAATTATCAAGCAACGCATTAAGCATCAAACTCCCTTCACCCGTCAGGGAGTCCGGCAACTCCTGCTTATTAAAGCCGCCGCCAGTGATATACTCGAACACCAGAATTTTCACAATATCCAATAAATAACTATAAAATACAACGTTATATTATATCACCAGCAAATTTTGCTTCATGAAAATAATCCCGGTAATAGATTTAAAAAACGGTGTCGTCGTTCATGCCCGGCAAGGCAATCGCGAGCATTATCAGCCCATTAATACTGAGTTGTGCAAGTCATCTGATATTTTTCAGGTGATTGAGGCGTTCCGGAGTGTTTATGAGTTTAATATCTTTTATATTGCAGACCTTAATGCGATTACCGGTCAAGGTGATCATAATCCTTTAATAGCTGAGGTGCTGGCTCGTTTTCCGAAAATAATATTCTGGATAGACAAGGGTTATCAAAAATACGATGAGGATGTACATCTTCCAGGAAACACCCTGCCTGTTTTGGGCAGCGAGTCTTATCGGAATGAAACGATCTCGGAGATTAAAGCTTTTAAAAACAATTTTATTCTTTCGCTGGATTATTCAAATTCGGGTGCTTTGGGTGCGGAAAGTCTTTATTCCGACTCAACTTTTTGGCCGAAAAACATCATCATCATGACATTGGAGCGCGTAGGCAGCAATCATGGCCCCGACCTGAACAAGTTAACTGAGTTTTGCAGGCAATATCCGGACAAAAATTTTATCGCCGCAGGCGGTATAAGAAATAAACAAGACTGTGTACTTTTAAGTAACGCAGGCATTCATCAAGCGCTTGTTGCCAGTGCGCTGCATTCCGGCGCCATTAAAACTGAAGATATTGCAGAATTTTAGGCAAAAAAATACCCCGTTAAACCGGGGTATTTTTAGCATTCTTAGTAACTAAATTAAAACTTAGTTAGCAGCGAATGGATGTACAGCAGTACCTTTAGCAGCAACAACTTCAGCAGCTGTAGGAGTACCGGCAACAGCACGTTTCAGAGCTTCTTTAGTAGCTTCGTAGTTGTATTGTTGGATTTTAGCATCGTCTTCTGCAGCCCAGTGAATGAATACACCAACTGACACGAATAAATCATCAGCTTCAGCAGCAGGGATTGTGCCGTCTTCTACACAATCAGCAACAGCCATAGCAACACCGCGTTGTGCTGGGCCAAACATTTGAACAGCTTGTTTTGCGCCTTTGATTGTTACTTTGTTGAACATAACAGTTGATGGTTTAACCATCAGGTTAGGTGCAACAACAGCCAATAAGCTTGAAAAGCCGTCTTTGTTGTTTGTTAAGCAGTTTGCGAATGCAGTTTCAGCAGCTGAACCACGTGGTCCAACCATCAAATCGATATGAGCAACTTCGTTGCCTTCACCAACTAACGATTCGCCAACGCATAATTTATTAATTTTAGCCATGCTTGTTATCCCCTGTGAAGAAAAAAATGAAAAAATTGAATCTACTATCGACATTATTAATGTCCCCTTATTTGTTTTTAACAAATTCCATTTGAAGCCCTATTAGTAACAGTACAGTATTGTTACTGATTAAGATCCTCTAAAAATGCCGTAAATACTGTCGCCACAATCATGTCGGCTGTAGTACCCGGATTTATACTATAAAGTTTAAGCTCCTGATCCAGGCAAAAAAGCAACGGCTTTATCTGCTCAGGATTATCAGTTTTTAACAGCTCCCCACTGAGCCGAGCCATTTTGCTTGCTACCATCTCAGAGTACTGATCTCCGTATTTCCTTTCGATATGACTATCGGGAAACTGGCTCAGCATATCAGCATATATCGCGACTGCCGCCCAATTCCTATCACCCCATCGATCAAGTCCAATATTATACCTTAAAAGTAGGAAATTAAAAATATCTTGATAATCAGTTGTGTATTGGAGCGCGATACGATCCCTCTCGCTGGCTATTTTCATTGCCTCAGCCAGTGTAACTGATGCTTGAGCATTAACATCCTGCTGCTCAGACTCACCCAATCCACCCGGCGATGCTAATGTTATAGCCTTGAAAACCCAATCTGCATCTCCTATTGTGGTATCGGAAATAACCTTGCTGACAGCCTGCCTTAACGTTAATCCAGGATGTTTATGACTGATTGCCTGGACCAGTGGCGCACAAAGCAAAATAATACCTAAATTGGTATTGCAACCTACAGCCTCGCGTGTGGCCTTGACCGCATAATAGATCTTTTCGCCCAAGGAATAATCCGGATTGCAAAGAGGTTCCGCACTGACTTTCGCGCTAAGTCTAAAGTCAGCCACGGTCATATCGTGACCATCCGCATAAACACTGACATTGCCGGGCTTAAATGCCTGCACGTCAACCTCGCAGGCTTGCCGATAAAGCTCGCTGAGTTGTTCCTGCGAAATCATCACGCCGCTACACGTTTGTTCATTTTGCGCGTTATTAAATCGTCCGCCATCAGCTCGGCAATATTGACATCGCAAACGCTTTCCAATCCTTTCCATGCCGGTATGCTGTTAACTTCAATGACTGTGCAACGCCCTTCCCTATCCCGAATAATATCGACTCCGGCATAATCCATCGCTAGTGCTGTCGTCGCTTTAACGGCCAAATTAACCATTTCGGGTTCCAAATCGATCAGCTCACAGGCTGCTCCTCGAGCAACATTATTTAACCAAAATTTTCCGCGTCTGCGCATTGCAGCAACCGCTTTACCATTAATCACAAAAATACGATGATCGGAAAAACCGGCACCTTCGCAATGCACAAAGCGTTGCAGATAATAAACGCCGTGACTGCTGGTCAACCAGAACAAGTCGGTCGACTTTTCGATGCGGCGTATGCCTTCACCCTGAGAACCGAACAAGGGTTTGCTAATCAGAAAATTCCCCTGCTTTAATTCAGTTCCCGCAATCCTTAATGCATGCTCACGATCACGTAACACCCAGGTCATCGGCGTCGGTAGTCCCGCATTGTGCAGTAAGAAACTAGTCATGGCCTTATCGACGCTGCGCTCTACCGCATGTCCGTCATTGTAGACGGGAATTCCCATAGCCTTTAGCGCATGCAAGAAATCCAGATATAACACGACTTCCTCAAGCGAACCGCCGGGAACGCCGCGCACAAAAACCGCATCGGGAAGCTCATGCTCAAAGCCCGGAATAAAAATCGGCTGTCGGCCGGGTTCGATTACAAACCGGCATTCTGTCAGCGAAACATAGTCACAGGTATAACCGTGACTGGCAAAGGCCAAGCTTAATTGTTTGCCATGCCAGCCCGGATCATCGGTAAAAATGGCTATACGCCCTTTCATATCAGCACTCCCATCCGCCGAAGTAGGGGCAATAACGCAAGATAGCAAACAATGGTGGCAATTACCGCCATTCCGAGACTCAACCAAAAGACCAAACCGTGTTTAAGTAGCAATGACAACATTAAAAAAAACATTAATGACGGTAGCACCAACCAAAAAACCTGACTGGAAAGCGCTGCAATTTCGAAGGATTCAGCACCATCAAAGTGCATCCAGATTATTGCCATCAACGAAGTAAGCGGCAATGAAGCGATCAGTGCTGCAAAGCCGCTATGACGTTTGGCAATTTCCGAAATAAGTACGACGATGAGTGCGGAAATAGAAAACTTCAGAATGTAATAAAGCATTACAGTGCGTTTTATGCCCCAAACGACTGATCCAACAAAGCATTATCCAGCTTGCCTGCGCGAAAACTTTTGCCTGATTCCACCGCAGTCACAATAACGCTAGCTGGACTAAATAACATTGCATCGATTTTAAAGAAGTCGTATTCATACTGTTTAAAGATATCCGCAAACGGTTTGCCGTAATCTTTAGAGGTTGAACTGGGTAGTTCTTTAGCCAGTTTTTCAGCGTCTTCGTCACTGCCTTTGACAAAAATATGCACCTGACCGGCAAACAAAATTGCATCATTAGTACGCCCCATCGCTTTGACGAAATTCGGATGCGGAGGACAGATAGGCGCGCTGCCGCTACCGTCGATAATATTTTCCAATGGAAAATGCAAGGCATGAGCCTTATGCATCGCCACTTCCAACACTCGTGCAACAACCTGTACGCCGCCAGCCAAACTGCTGGTTGGGGTAACAATGATGGTCAGTTTGGATGGATCGACTTTACAAGCGGCGGCGACTTTTTCAACAATTTCAAGCGGCGGCACTGCATCATTTTCAATCACCAAGACAGTGGAATCATGGCTATCCTGATAATCCAATTCCTTGTATAACTCTTCAACCGGTTCCTGCTTACCGTCTTTCAGCTTGGTAGCCATAGCGCGCGCAGGGCCTGAACCTAATGCATAATATTTTTCATGGGACAAGCTCCAGCCTGCATATTGACTGCCCAAACACCCCAGAACCGGATTACCGGTATGCACATTTACCGACAACGGCCAGTTATCGGTATAAGAGCTGTGATTGATAGTCACAGTGCCCATGCCGCCAAGACAGATTTCAGCAATAATACGCCCCGCCTCGATTCCGCCCGGTACTTTAATGCCCGCATCGATAATAGTGCAGCCATTGGCTAACTTTTCCACGCCTAAACGTAATTTATCGGCATTCTCAAGTAAATGCTGCACCAAGGGCTGGGTTAATTTATTAACGCTGGCTGTATATTCCATGTTGATCAAAACCTTTCTAGTTTATTAATGATAAATTGTTGCTTGGTCAGTAGCTGTTCCACTACAGACTGTAAGTTATTTTGGTGCGCAATAATACTGCACAATGGCTGCCCTGCGCGACACATATTGCCGGGTTTGGGCAAATCCATGCACCATCCCGGCCATTCAAAATAGTCTGGGATAATTAATTCATGCTCGGCATAAATGACTTGATAGCCGGTCTGTAGAGGCGCTTTTAGCCAACCAGAGTCTAATCGCTGGGCGAATAAAGTCGTCCCTACACTGGCTTGAATATGCCTGACCAGTAAATCCTGATCATCATATAACTGCATACTGGCAGAAAGACGCGGGTTGATTTCCAGAACATAGCTGCAATCTTTCGCATGAACAAAGTCCAGAGAATTCAAGCCTTTTAACTGAAACACCGGAACCATTTGTTTTAGCCAGCCCATTATCTCGGTCTTGTGTTTATCCTGCAGATCAGCGTTATTGACCAGGCCTGAAAAAACAAATTCCTGAGTCTCGCTTAAACGAACAGGCCACTGGGTGTTAAAGCCGATGATTTCCACCTGCTGACCGTCGGCCAGAAACAGCACCGAATGCGCCGTACCGGTTTGAAATTTTTGCCAGTAAACCGAACTATCGGCAGCATTGGCATAATAACGTTTTATCCCGATACCGCCCTGCCCTTGCATGGGCTTAACCAGCCAATTTTCGGCACAATCAGGCGCACTAAAAACAACATCGGGGTATGGAATATTTAACTGATCCAGAACCGAAAAAAATGCCTGCTTATCAAATTGCCTTGTAAAAACATCAGGATGATTACCCAGTATAATCAACCTGCTATTCAGGTAATACAAGCTTTCAAGGCAACCTTCAAAGCCACTGCCGTAAATAACATGGGCAACTGCATAACGATCGATAAAATAATCGACGGCAGGTGCCAAGTCTTGTTCAGCTAATGATTTTACCTGACGGAAATCTTCCGCGTAGCTTTGGGTGTCCAGATCAGCAAACAGGTCAATAACCAGCGGCTTTAAGCCCGCCTTTCTTGCTGCCTGCGCCAACATTCGACCTGAACCCGCGACTATCAACACTGTTTCTATGCTGTCGGCATCGATAGGTTTCGCTGTCGCTTCCCCCATCTTATATATCAACCAACAAAAACAGCGCCTCCACTGTTTCGCGCACTAGCCACAACAAAACTCAAATTATCGAAATGCGCAAACGCCTGCCTGGCCTGACCGGCAATCGATTCAGCTAACTCGGCTCCGTCAATAGCACAAAATCCGGTCGGCCCCCATGAAGTTTGGCCGATAGCAGACGCACCTTGCCGCTCCAGCCATTGCATGGCCGCCGCAACTTCGGAGCTGGTAAAAACGCCGCCCTGTGCCGAAGAAAAATGCTCGCCAACCGAGCGTTGCAATTGGGTAATCGCATCGCCGAATTTAACGATGTCGTTTTCGGCTACCGCAGGCAAACCCTGCATCAACAGTAAATAGCATAACCGTGCAGCTTCCTGTTGTGGGAAAGGCGGCAGCTCTTTAAACGCCTGTATTTCCTGTTGACCATGTAAACCTTGGCCTCGCTGATCGAACACCAGAATAAAGCGCCAATCGTCCGGCAAATCCATGTGCGCCAATACCGGTGGCGTAATAGTTTTTTCACCGCGGCCGCCATCGACAACCAAGCCGCCCTGCTCAAAAACACCGATGCCGATGCCGGAACGCAAACCCCGGTCGGTCATGGACGCGATTTCACGCACGCTAAGCCCCAAGCCGTAAAATTCACTAAGCGCCGCACCGATTGCCAAGGACATTTGCGTGCCTGAACCTAACCCTACATGCTCCGGAATTGCTGTTTCAATCGTAATATTGAGCTTGTCCGATACATGCAATGCCTTGCACAACATCGACACACACTTATCTGCCCGTTGGGCGGTGGGACCGGTAACGGAGCGTTGATCGGCGCCGGATACTGACACACGGGTACTGATTTCGTTAAGCGCAACGCCGATACTGCCGAAATGTCGGCCTAATGATCCGCTTAAATCGATGAAACCCATGTGTAATCTGGCGGGAGCAATGACTGAGACTTTAGAATGATGAACTATCAAGGGTTATGACTGTCTTGTAATGCAAAAGGTTATGCTGCAAAAAATTGCTGGAAGTATACATGATCGGCCTATCCGCGGCGAACTAAGCACTGATGACATTCGCCAATTGAGCCAAATCATTGACCACTAAATCGGACAGCTCAACTGTCAGCGGATCGACTTGCGCTGTCGATGGTATAAACACCGAAACAGCTCCCGCTCTGGATGCCGCCACAATACCGGCATGAGAATCTTCAAGCACCAGACAGCGGCTGATGTCCACCTGCAACACCTCTGCGGCTTTTAAAAAAATATCCGGTTCCGGCTTGCCGTACTGAACATGGTCGCGGGTGATAATGATTGGAAAAACATCGTCGATCCCTGCCAGCTCAAGGCATTCCAACGCGTTTACCATCAGGCTGTTAGTCGCCAGACAATAAGGCATGTTTTGGTTAATCAGCAATTCCAACATTCCGGTAAAACCGTGTTTGATGTTTATGCCATGGGCATTAACGTAGTCGCGCCAAAACTCGCCGCTTAAGCGGTTAAAAATTTGCAGATCAAACTCAGCCCCGCAATATTCAAGCAGTCTCGGCTCTATATCCTGATAATGCAGCCCTGACAGCGCCCGGCAAAACTCATCGGAAAAGTCATAACCCATGGCGCTTGCAGCCTGTTGCCAAGCAATAAAATAAGTGCTTTCGGTATCCAGAACCAAACCGTCCATATCGAATATCACCGCAGCAAAATCAGCTAATCTGAGCACTGAATAACCTTGATATATTCGCCATGCGCTTCACGGCTGGAACCGACTACGATGCGTTTAACGCCATGTTCGGATTGCTCCAGCACGCCTGACACTTCAATCATTTCGCCGCTAACCGCCTGCCCGGTATAAGTCGCCGTAAAACTGACAATAGAACTGATCTGGTGATGATCTATTGTAAATTCAGCCGGATAATCAAACGCGTGAGCATCGTCAGTTACCCTGCACTGCAAAGTAACCGCACCGCATTTTTGATATACAACGGCATTGGAATCGGCGCAATGATCAATAAAATTCAAATCGAATTTTCGCCCGTTAATCACCGCCTTGTTGCATTTACGCCGCTCATGCCAGACATAATCATCAAAACTCAAATCGCATGAACGGCGTTCATAAGATTGCTGCCAATCCTGATCATTCAAGGCCTGTAAACATTCTTGCTCGATAAGCTCGCGGGTTATTGCCCGGCATTGATGAAAAACATCCCTGCTGTAACAAACCAAATCAATATCCGAATCTTGCTTTTGCACGCCGACCAAAATAGAGCCTGTGACGCCGGTTTGCGCCAAATCCAGCCCATGTTGCTCAAATAATTCACACAACCTGAACAAATCCCGTTCGACAGCCGCCGCGCCTGCTCCCAGCATGCTTGCGGCATACACACCATCCCTGGCAATATCATGCCGATTCGCTTGCATGAGCTGTTGCAAGCGGTGTTTGGGCTGGTGATGCGTGACGATTCGATCTATTGCGACCGCATGCAAATGCGCATCTAAAACCGGGGAATAATGCAGATAATCGGAGTGCTGTTGTTGCAGCAGGTTATTGGCTTGTTCGGTGACGACTTTTTTCCAGCCGGACGGCGTCAGCACATAGCGTAAAAAACACAGCACTTTGCCATCTTCCAATCCCTGCTCAACCACAGCAAAAATAAGCCCTTCAGCAGTTTCAATAAAATCTTTGGCAAAAAACATGATCAACAAATGATGGGCTTATTTTTATCGCAACGGTAAACGAATAAAATCCAGGCAGAAAGCCTGGATTCAAGATATTTAATAAGCGAAATGACGTTCATCCATTGCGGCGGGCGCGGTGAAGAACTTCTTAAAGTACGGCATAAAGCTGGCTGTGATCGGTATGGAATAAAAACAATACATTGCTGCGGCTTCGCCGGTTGATACGCCGAATATCCACTGAGGCATAAACAGCGTCATAATCGCCATAACAAAATGATACGAAGCGATACGCCAGTTATCTTTCCAGACAAAACCGCTGACCGCCAAACCAAACAACGAACCCCAGGTAACCAACAGGCCAAAGGCGCTGGAGATGTGGTAACCGATATGGTATTTGCCCATAAACAAGCACGAGATCATATTACCTATAAAATTCGGCGCAATTTCTAATAATTGCCATTCTTTTGGCATAAAGCTGAACAGCAGAAATGAAGAGCTCAAGATTACGCCGGTAATGGTCGCCTTTTTCAACGCGGTTTTATCGGACGAATAAGTCGCCAGAGCGGGCATAATCGCCAATGCCTGCAAGCTGATGTGGTAGACCGACATCTCGCTCAAAAGTTGATTTGTACCGTAACCGCACTGATCTGCAACCGGATAAGCGAAATACTGAATAAATTCCATCAAGGAAAAATGAAAAATAGCGTAAGCCCTGGCAACCCGAACCCATAACAGTTCATCTTTATCCAGAAAAGTGACACCGGATGCGGCCAATCCGGCCAGCCCCAGGCCAAGAGACATATCAGCACTAAAACACATAAATTATTCCTTAACTCATTGTTGTTAAAAAAATCGCAAAAAAAATTACCTTTATTTTTTTACAGTAGTTTTTATTTTACAGATTTGAAAGTGTCATGACCACCCAGTCCGGCTCAAAAGTAATTATTTTGATATCGAAACACTATAGATTTAGTGCATGATTAATCACGACAAGTGAGCGGGGTGAATCCGAATAGATTACCGTCCGTTAAAATAGCTTACACGGCTGATGTTACGCATTGTCCACGAAAAGCACGAAAGACACGAAAGTTATTAAATTTTCGTGTCTTTGATGTTTATAGCACATTCGTTTTTAATCCGCCGTGCGTAACGTCAGTTACACAGCCGGAACAAAATACCGACGGTAACGCCAAATTAATCTGCATAAGCGGGATATAAAGGCATGGAATCATATAGCGATTTCAATGCGTCGATGATACATTCTATAGAAATCCTGACGATATCTTTAAACGCCGGCGACTAGAAGGAGAATGTATGGATCTTCATCAGCTCAAGATAATCATTCTGCTGTTAATGGCCGTACTCGCTTTGACAACAATCGCACGCAAGCTTGCCATTCCCTATCCAATTCTGTTGGTGATCGGAGGCTTGGTTTTAAGTTTCGTACCCGGCCTGCCCACGATTCATCTTGACCCTGATCTGGTATTCCTGGTCTTTTTGCCCCCCCTGCTCTGGGCGGCAGCCTATTTTACGTCTTGGCGGGATTTTCGCGCCAACGCTCGCCCGATCACACTATTGGCTGTAGGCTTAGTACTGGTTACGACGGCTGCGGTTGCGGGTGTAGCTCATGCCGCATTGCCGGGCCTTGGATGGGCCGAAGCCATTGTTTTGGGCGCTATAGTCTCGCCACCCGATGCTGTTTCTGCTACTGCGATCGTGAAGCAACTTCACCTTCCCCGCAGGGGCGTCACCATACTGGAAGGCGAAAGTCTGGTCAACGATGCGACCGCTTTGGTGCTTTATCGCACGGCGCTTGTAGCGGCGGTCAGCGGCACTTTTGAGCTTAGTAACTCAGTCATGGACTTCTTTCTTGCAGCAAGCATGGGCATTGCTGTCGGGATCATCGTGGGCATCGTGAGCTGCTGGGTGTTACGCCTGACCGAAGACAGTTTCAGCGAGATCGCCATTACATTGCTGGCTCCTTACATTGCATGGGTCCTGGCCGACCAAGTTCAGGCCTCGGCAGTATTGGCCTGCGTGACTGGAGGCCTTTATCTCCGCCAACATTTCAGCGCCATCGTTGCACCGATTACCCGAATCCAAGCGAGGGCGGTCTGGGATCTTCTGGTGTTCTTACTCAACGGCATCATTTTCATCCTCATCGGCCTGCAACTCGATACTCTCCGTGAGGCGATTCCGTCCAGCCAATTGGCTTCGCTGACTGTGATCGGCATACTGGTCAGTACGACAGCCATCGTTGTACGTCTGATATGGGTTCCTATAGCGGCCTGGCTGCCCCGATTCCTAAGCTCTTCGTTACGGGCACGGGATCCGATGCCGCCTTGGTCGAATCTGCTTATTCTCGGCTGGAGCGGTATGCGTGGCGTTGTGTCCCTTGCTGCTGCATTAGCGCTGCCTTTCACTACAGCCGCAGGAGCTCCTTTTCCTTTTCGTGCGGAAATAATCCTGATGGCCTTCATGGTCATTCTGGTCACATTGGTATTACAAGGCTTATCGCTTCCGCTGCTGATCCGCCTTTTGAATTTAGCTGAAGACAGAACCATTGAGTATGAGGAGAGAAAGGCTAGGGAGCGTGCAGCAATGGCCGCTCTGGAGCTTCTTGATACGGTGGCCGATGAAGGTTGGCCGGTTCCGGACCACATCGAACAGCTACGGGTCCACTACAGCCGTCGCTTGCAACGCAACGTCAATCTTGACGCTCCTGGGGCGGAATGCACAAAAGAGGTAACCAAGGCATTCAGGCGTTTGCGGCACGAGACTCTGACAGCTGAGCGATTAGCCGTGATTAGCCTTAGGAACGATGACGTGATCAGCGACGAGATCCTGCATCGCCTTGAACATGAACTTGATGTCGAGGCACTGCGGATCGGCATTGGCGAGCTACGGGTTTCATCCGGGCCGCGCTCTAAGAAGCCATAGCACTTCAAACAAAGTCAAACGCTTATCCGACGATGATTACGCAGTGAATCCACCGTCAATCGTCAGACTTGCTCCGGTTACGAAGCCCGCTTCAGCTCCGGCAAGATAAGCGACCATAGCCGCTACTTCGTCGGTAGTGCCGTAGCGTGGCATGGCCATTTGCTTCCGCAGCATGTCTGCAAAGTCGCTGTCTTCGGGGTTCAAGTCGGTGTTGATAGGCCCCGGCTGAACATTATTGATGGTGATGCCGCGAGGACCGAGGTCGTGCGCCAGTCCCTTGACCAAGCCCACCAGCGCAGCCTTGCTCATGGCATAGACTGCACCGCCCTCAAAGGGTACGCGCTCGGCGTTGCAACTGCCGATCGTAATGATGCGCCCGCCCGTCTTCATGTGCTTTACAGCGGCCTGGGTGGCAACGAACACCGCACGCAGATTCACAGCCAAGGTGCGATCAAGATCTTCGAGCCGATAGGCGTCAATGGGCGCTATCACGGCAATGCCGGCGTTGTTGACTAAAATATCAATGCCGCCCAACTCATCCACCGTCCGTTCCACGACAGATACCACCGCATTGGCATCTGCGCTATCGGCCTTGATCGTGATAGCCTTGACTCCAAACGCCTGAGCCGCCTTTGCCGTTGCGTTCGCTTGGTCGGGTTTGCTAACGTAGGTCAGCGCGACATGGGCGCCTTCTTGAGCGAGACGCTTTACAATCGCGGCGCCAATGCCCCGGCTACCGCCAGTTACCAATACCCGTTTATTCTCAAGTTGATGATTCATAACCTTCCTCTTGATCAGAAATGCCTAAAAAGGATCAGGCATTATTCGAGCAGCTTCAACTACAAACCCTAAATACAATACGTCAAGCCCCTATACAATACGTATGAATACCCAAATGACTGGCGCTTGCTAGTTTTTAATCGAGTGAATATACTAGCTCCGTATAACCTGCTTTAGGTATTCATGGACTATCGTCCGCAGAATTGAAACGGGAAGTCGGTGAGTTCGCTCAAGATCAAGCAAACAAAGCCTACGCTGCCCCCGCAACGGTAAACGAGTAAAAGTTAGTAGACGCCACTGTGTAATTCATGGGAAGGCGCTAACCTTGGAAATTCAAGCATTGACATCCAACTCGTGAGCCCGGAGACCGGCCTGAAGCAATAATCGAATTTGTGCGCGGAGGGCGCCCAGATGGATTGCTCTCTTTCGCGTCCGTCCTGTTTTTCTCCCTGTACAGATTATTTCCGCCGGTAGCATCGCCGGTTTTGCTGTCTCTTCACTCAGGAGAAAACACATGTCATCAACACCTGTTTTGCTCGATAACGCTCAACCACAAACCCACTCCGAAGTCTTAAAAGACAGAATACTGCCTGCAATGCTGGCCGGCATGCTTGGATTGGGATTGTTGTATGCCGCCGGTTTCGCAGAAGCCGCACAACTGCATAACGCCGCACATGACGGACGCCATTCCGCCAGCTTTCCGTGCCATTAATGTTTAATCTGACTACCTTCAGGGAGCTGGTTATTGCAGCTCTCTGGACGGGTTTACTGGCGGGTTTGTTATTAACCGCCGTTCAACAAATTCAAGTCATCCCCACCCTACTCAAGGCCGAGGTGTACGAGGAAGCTGCTGTCACTATTCCCAACACGGACAACAGCCATGAACATCACGACTGGCAGCCTGAGAACGGCGTGGAGCGGACGTTTTTTACCGCGGTAGCCAATATCAGTCTGGGTGTGGGTTTTGCCCTGCTGATTGGTTCTGTGATGTGTTTGCGCGGCCGCCCCGGCAGTTGGCGCATAGGACTGTTGTGGGGATTGGCCGGTTATTTAACCTTTTTCGTCGCGCCGTCATTGGGATTGCCGCCGGAGGTACCCGGCACAACAGCAGCCAAACTGGCAGACCGGCAAAGCTGGTGGCTGATAACGGTGCTCGATACCGGCTTCGGTTTATCACTGCTGGCTTTTGCAAAAACAAGGACCAACAAATTTTTCGGTGCCGTATTGCTCGCAGCACCTCATTTAATCAGCGCGCCGCAGCCGGAAGTTCACAGCAGTGCCGCACCTGCCGAATTAGCACAATCTTTTATAGTCGCCACTGTTTTTGCGAACGCTGTCTTTTGGCTGGCGATTGGCGGTTTGATGGGTCGGTTTTACAAAAAAAAGTTATGAGAACCCACAACAAACATGTACTGATGTGTACTGGTCCGCGCTGTTCTGGAAATAACACCGAAGCATTTCAACAACTGGGCCAGAAAATCGATGCCCGCCCTCAGCTCAACGTAAAACGCACCCGCTCAAACTGTTTTGCGGTCTGCAAAAATGGCCCGATCCTGGTCGTTTATCCTGAAGGCGTCTGGTATTCCTGTACCGACGAGTCCGTGTTGGAGCGCATTGTTAGCGAACACCTGGAAAATGACACCGAAGTTAGCGAGCATGTTTTCCACCGCCTGGGCACCGGCGATGTCTGATTTGAACAGGCCTGTTGCCCTGCTGACTCATGCACCCAACGACCTGATGGTGCTGCAAAGCGCACAGGCGCAACTGCCGGAAAGTTTCTCAGAAATAACCGGCATCAACTTGCAGGCATTGGAAAGCGATGCGCAAATGGCCGAGTTGTTGGAGCATCAGCTTACCTCGGCAAATATCATCGTACTGCGCGTGCTGGGCCGTCTCGGCAGTGTGCCGGGCTTTGCCGATCTGGTGCGTCATGCCAAAAGCCGAGGACTGCACTTAATCGCCATTAGCGGCACCGGCGAGCCTGATCCCGAACTGGCCGCAGCATCCACCGTTTCGTCCGACGTGCTGCATCAAGTACAGGCCTATTTTCAGGCAGGCGGCAGCGTCAATATGGCGCAACTGCTGCGCTATCTTTCCGATCATTTTTTGCTGACCGGTTTTGGTTTTGAACCGGCTGTCGATTTGCCCGAACACGGCATTTATCACCCCGATTTATCCCAAGATGCCGACATAGACGACTGGCTTGTCCTGAGAGCGCCCGAACGAGCCAGCGTCGGCATCGTGTTTTACCGCGCCCACTGGATGAGCGGCAACACGCGCTTTATCGATGCTTTGATTGAACAACTGGAAAAACTCGACCTGAACGTATTGCCCGTATTCACCTCGTCGTTACGCGCAAGCCACAGTGATGCGACCCTGCCCATAGCCTTAAGTTATTTTAGCGGCGAACAAAGCGCGCATATCGACGTACTGATCAACACCACCGCGTTTGCGATGGGCGAAATCACCCCAGGCGGAGCCACGCCCGCAGGCTGGTCGGTGGCGGTGCTGGAGCAACTCAATGTGCCGGTGCTGCAAGCTATCACCAGCGGCATGATGCAGAATCAATGGGAACAATCGGCGCGCGGCCTCAATCCGCTGGATGCGGCAATGAATGTGGTATTGCCGGAATTCGACGGACGCATCATCACAGTGCCGCTATCGTTCAAAGCGAAAGCCTCCGGCCTATCGAATGAATTGATCGAATACGAACCGGTGCAGGATCGGGGCGCGCGCATTGCCCAAATCGCCTCACGCTTTGCACGGCTTAAACGCCTGGACAATGCCGATAAGCGGATCGCCTTTGTATTCACCAATTCCAACAGCAAGGCCTCGCAAATCGGCAACGCGGTCGGCCTGGATGCACCGGCATCCCTGATGCGGATTCTGCAAGCCATGCAAGCCGCCGGTTATAACATCGGCGAACTGCCGGACCAATGCGCCGGGAGCGCATTGGGATGCGAAAGCACCCGAAGGGTGAAGCACTGGGATGTGCTTCATCAAAGCGGCACCGCACTGATCCACGAACTGATCGACCGTTGCGCTTACGACAACACTTATCTGACCAGCGAACAGCTAGCCCATGCCATCGGCCGCGTACCGGCGACTCAATATCAAGCATGGTTTGAAGACTTACCCGCTGAAATGCAGAGAAAAATGATCGCGCAATGGGGAGCCGCGCCGGGCGAGGCTTATCTGCATGACGGCCATCTCGCGCTGGCAGGACTGGAACTGGGCAACAGCTTCGTGGCCTTGCAGCCGCCGCGCGGCTACGGCATGGACCCCGACGCGATATACCACCAGCCCGACTTGCCGCCCACTCATCATTACTATGCGCTGTATCGCTGGTTGCGTGACGAATGGAAAGCCGATGCAATTGTGCATGTCGGGAAACACGGCACGCTCGAATGGCTTCCAGGCAAAGCTGTGGGCTTGTCGAAAAACTGCTTTCCCGATGCGTTGCTGGCTGACATGCCGTTATTTTACCCGTTCATTATCAACGATCCCGGCGAAGGCGCGCAGGCCAAGCGCCGCGCCCATGCGGTCGTTGTCGATCACCTGACGCCGCCGATGACTACCGCCGACACTTACGGCGCATTGGCCCAGCTGACCCAACTGGTCGATGAATATTATCAGGTTGAAGTGCTCGATCCGGCCAAACTGCCGTTGTTGCAGCAACAAATCTGGGACTTGGTCAAAGAAACCAATCTGGATACCGACTTGCAGGCCCGGCTGCTGCATCATGACCATGATGATGAACATCATGGAGATCATCACCATGCCGATCATCATGACCACGATCACCGCGAACATGAGCATCACGGTCATGATCATCATGAACATGAACACGATGATGATCACCATCATGACCATGGCGAGGGACACTGTGCCCCTCATAGTCACCATGATCATGCACATGACGAACATCATCACGATCATAACGATGAACATGCGGAGTGCCACCACGGGCGTCATCATGACTACGATCCAGATCATCACCATCAAGAAGATGGACTGCCCGAATTGCTAACCAAAATGGCCGGTGCCGATGTCGCGCATTTGATCGAGGATTTGGACGGCTATCTGTGCGAACTGGGCGCGGCGCAAATCCGCGACGGTTTACATATCCTCGGACAAGCGCCGGAAAACGAGCAACTGGTAGATATGTTGGTCTCTCTTACCCGCTTGCCGAATCAGGACATCCCGGGACTGCCTATAGAAATTGCGCGGCTATTTGGACTGAGCATGGACTCGTTACTGGAACATCAGGGCCGTCGATTGGAACAAGCAAATATTGAGCTTGAAAAACTGTCCGAGCGACCTTTGCCTACCCATGCCGACGTACTGGAAACCATCGAAGCGATATGCAAACGATTATTCAGTGAATTACAGATACACGCTTACTCCGAGTCAGCCATAGACCAAGCTATCAGTAAAACCTTTGATACCAGTATTTATGGTTCCCACGCTCTGCGTGGTAACCCAGTCGGGAACGCTCCAGCGTCCCGAACCGCAGAGCGATTCAACCTGCATTCCCACGCAGAGCGTGGGAACGATGATTTCGCCGCAATAAAACGCGTACTGAACTTTGCCTGCCGAGAACTGGTTCCCAATCTTGCCCGTGCCACAGACGAAATCAACAACTTGCTGCGCGGCCTGTCCGGCGGCTACGTACCCGCGGGTCCCAGCGGATCGCCGACACGAGGCATGGCCAGCATCCTACCAACAGGACGTAATTTTTACTCGGTCGATCCGCGTAGCGTACCGTCCCAATCAGCCTGGCGCGTCGGCCAGCAATTAGCGCATGAAGTGCTGTCTCGCTACGTTCGCGAAACAGGCGATTATCCCGAGAGCGTCGCGATCAGCATCTGGGGCACCAGCGCGATGCGTACCCACGGCGATGACGTGGCGCAGATTTTAGCGCTGCTCGGCGTGCGTCCGGTATGGCAAGCCGAAAACCGCCGCTTGACCGGCATTGAAGTCATTCCGCTGGACGAATTAAAACGCCCGCGCATCGATGTCACGACCCGTATCAGCGGTTTTTTCCGCGACGCTTTTCCGCAACTGATCGATTTGATTGACGATGCAGTCAACGCCGTTATTGCGCTGGACGAGCCGCTGTCGCAAAACTTTGTCCGCAAACATTATCTTGCCGAACTGGGCGAATGGATAGGCCAAGGCCTGACCGAAGATGAAGCCTCGCAGCGCGCCGGGTTTCGTATCTTCGGAGCCAAGCCCGGCAGTTACGGCGCAGGCATCTTGCCGCTGATCCAGGAAAAAAACTGGCAAGCCGATGCCGACTTTGCCGAAGCCTATGTCAACTGGGGCGGCTATGCCTATGGGCGCAGTCAACAGGGCGACGATCAGCGCGACGCATTCCGCACCCGCCTGTCCGGCGTTCAGGTCGCTTTGCACAATCAGGACAACCGCGAACACGATATTTTCGACAGCGACGATTACCTGCAATTTCACGGCGGCATGATCGCCACGATCAGAGCCTTGACCGGAACGCAGCCGCGCAAGTATTTCGGCGACAGCCATGATCCGTCGCGGGCGCAAGTGCGCGACTTGAAAGAAGAGACTTTGCGGGTATTCCGCTCGCGCGTGGTCAACCCTAAATGGTTGGACAGTATCCGACGTCACGGCTACAAAGGCGGCCTGGAACTGACCGCAACCGTCGATTATTTATTCGGCTATGACGCCACCGCTCAAGTCATGGATGATTGGATGTACGAGCAAGTCGCCGAGACTTATGCGATGGACCCGGAAATGCAACGCTTTCTGGAGGAAGCCAACCCATGGGCGCAAAACGCGATTGCCGAGCGCCTGCTGGAAGCCGCCTGCCGCGGCATGTGGGCCGAGCCAAAGCAACAGACGCTGGATGCATTGCAGGCTTTATACCTGCATAGCGAAACCTTGTTGGAGGCGCGCGGCGAAACACCGCGCGGGGTATGATGATTTTTTGTCCACGAAATACACGAAAAGCACAAAAACATCCTTATAGTCGCCAAGATTCCATTGATACCAAAATGACCTTGGCGCTGGAGTGCAGGCTTCGCCTGCTTTGGCAAGCAAAGCTTGCAATCCCGTCACTTCCTGCTAGCCAAGTAGACCGGAATAAGACCATCCAAGCGCGTAGCGCAAGGTGGCGTTTCCGGCAGACTCAAATGCTTGCCGGAAACGCTAATTCTCGCTGCCGCTTGAATCAGCTTATTCCGGCCTACTTTGCTAAAAATGCGGACCTAGTAAAAATATTAGGGACTACTTTTTTGATTTTTTTCGTGCCTTTCGTGGACAAAATCCGTTTTTAAGATGACCCAAGCCACCTTCCCTTTTTCCGCTATCGTCGAACAAACCCAGCTCAAGACCGCATTGCTGCTGTGCGCGGTCGATCCGTCGCTGGGCGGCGTACTGATACGCGGCGACAAAGGCACCGCAAAAAGCACGGCGGCACGGGCGTTGACCGACATTCTGCCGCTGATCGAGCGGGTTGCCGGTTGCGCGTTCAACTGCGCGCCCGGTGCGCCGTATCAATACTGCGAAACATGTAATCCTGTGGGAGCGGCTTTAGCCGCGCTTGCCGAGACTAAAGTCTCTCCCACCATAAATTCGCATCCACAGCCCGTGCCTTTCATTACCCTGCCGTTGGGAGCCACCGAAGACCGCGTTATCGGCACACTGGATTTGGAGCAGGCACTTAAAGGTGGTCAGCGCGTTTTCAAGCCCGGCTTACTGGCTGCGGCGCACCGGGGCATACTCTATATCGATGAAGTCAACCTGCTGCCCGACCATCTGGTCGACGTGCTGCTGGATGCGGCTGCCATGGGCGTTAATGCGGTGCAGCGCGAAGGCTTGTCAATCAGCCACCCTGCCCGCTTCACACTGATCGGCACGATGAACCTGGAAGAAGGCGATCTACGCCCACAACTGCTGGATCGCTTCGGGCTGATGGTTGAAGTGACCGCGCCTCGTGACAAGGTTTTGCGCTCGGAAGTCGTGCGCAGACGCATTGCTTACGAAGCTAACCCTACGGCTTACGCTGCCGTCTGGATGCAGGAACAACAGGCTTTACGCCATCAACTCGCCACCGCTCAGCAATTGCTGCCGGAAGTGACGCTGGACGATGCGCTGCTCGATTTGATCAGCCATTTGTGCTGCGAATTCGACGTCGCGAGTCTTCGCGCCGATATCGTCATGCACAAAGCATCGCGGGCATTGGCGGCGCTCGAAGGACGGTCGCAGGTAACGCCGAAAGACGTGCGCGGCTCGGCTGAACTGGTGCTGCCGCATCGGCGCAGGCGCAAGCCGTTCGAACAACCGGGGCTGGATCAAGATCAGCTCGATGACCTGATGCAACAGGCAATGCAGCCACTGGATCAAAGCGAATCCGATGCTGAAGATAGCGAGCAGGAAAATGATCGAAATGACGGCGAGCCGGAAGACCAACAACAAGTCTTTGCCGCCGCATCTGCCGGTAATGTCCGAAAAATAGACGTCGATACGGTTTCCAACCGTTTCAGCTCAGGCAAGCGCAGCACTGCGACCGATGCGCCGCGCGGCCGGGTGATACGCGCCGTGCCCGACCTGAATCCAAGCAGTCTTGCCGTCGGCGCCACATTGCGTAGCGCAGCGCTTCGAGATTCAAACAATTTTCAGGTCACAAAAGACGATTTGCACCAGCAGATCCGCACCGGCAAAACAGCGAACCTGATCTTGTTTGTCGTCGATACCTCAGGCTCGATGGCCGCGCAACGGCGCATGGAAGCGGTCAAGGGCGCTGTGTTATCGCTGCTGACCGATGCCTACCAGCAGCGCGATGAAGTCGCGGTAATCAGCTTTCGCGGCGAGTCTGCCCAGCTATTGCTGCCGCCCACCCGCAGCGTCGACCTTGCTGAACAGAACCTGCGCAACCTTCCTACCGGCGGCCGTACTCCGTTACCTCATGCGCTTTCTGTAGCGCTGGAAACATTGGAAAAAACCAGCATGCCGCCATTGCTGGTGCTGCTCAGCGACGGCAAAGCCAATGTTGCACTGAACGATGGCAACGATCCTTGGCAGGAATCCTTAAGATTTGCAGAACTACTGGCAGATCGTGGCATACCCGCTCTGGTGCTCGATACCGAAACAGGCTATTTACGATTGGGTCGCGCCCGTCAACTGGCACAAGCATTGGGCGCTGAATGCCTGACGCTGGAAGAATTATCGGCAGAAAATCTGGCGCTGACGATACGGGGACAGCTTAAATTTAAAAATGATTAACCCTGTATTGAGTTGTGTAATACTAGATTTACCCTATAAATCACACTTACTGCGTTAAATATTAAGAATATTTGGAGATTTTAATGAAAGACAACCCTATGCAAGAAGAACTTATCTGGATTGATCCTGAAGACGATTTGAATAGTTCATCAGAAGATATTAGCTTTACTGAATATGATATTTCAGCATCGCCAAATGACTTTAATATAAAGACACTATTTGATTTTATCGGATCAGGAATTGTAAAAATACCCGGATTTCAGCGTAATTATGTCTGGGACATTAAGAGAGCCTCGAAACTAATTGAATCCATAATTATAGGTATTCCAATTCCCCAGATATTTCTATACGAAGAAGCAAAAAATAAATTTATAGTTATTGATGGTCAGCAGCGTTATATGACTATCTATTACTTCATGAAAAAAAGATTTCCTCGGAATGAAAAACGCCTTGAACTTCGCATGATTTTTGACGAAAACAAAGGCATCCCTGATTCTATACTGAATAACAATGACTACTTTACAGACTTCAATCTCAAACTCCCAACTTCTCAGCGGGGGCAAACAAATAAATTTAATGGGTTAAATTACTTTACTTTAGACGAAGAAGACAAAGTTTCATTTGACTTGCGAACTATCAGAAATATCATTATTAAACAAAATGCACCCGATGACGAACACTCTGTCGTATTTGAAATCTTTAATCGTCTCAATTCAGGTGGTGTTAATTTAAAGCCTCAAGAAATCAGAACCAGTCTTTTCCATTCCAAGTTTTATGACATGCTTTATAAAATAAATCTCAATCCAGAATGGAGAAAACTTACCCCATCTAACACACCTGACTTGAATATGAAGGATATTGAAATACTTCTGAGAGGTTTTGCAATGTTGATTGATGGAGAATCCTACAAACCATCAATGACAAAATTTCTCAATAAATTTTCACTTAAAGCAAAAGGATTTCCAGATGAAAACATTAATTATCTTGAGTCTCTTTTCATGTCTTTTTTAAATAAATCATCTACCAATGATGACCAACTTTTTCATAGCAAAACAGGCCGATTTAATATTTCTGTATTTGAATCAATATTTGTCGCCAGTTGCATAAAACCCTTCTTAGAAAATACCCTAGATATAAATGATGTGAATTTCTCAAAAGTCGAACTGCTAAAAAACGACGAACGATTTATTGATGCTACGCAATCTGGCACGGCGAGCGAGAAAAATGTGAGGTTTAGAATCTCTCTGGCAAAACAAATGCTGGGATAATATTATGACTCCAGTAGACATATTAAATGAAGAATATAAAAGTATTGTCGATGTTCTGAATGAACAATCACAGCCATCATTGTCCAGTTATGCTGACAAAAACTTCAAAAAAATATTTGCCTTGTCTTCTGCAAGTTACTTTGAACATTTAATCCAACATATATTGATCGATTTTATTTCAAAAGAAACAAATAACAATTTAAAAGTAATTAGTTTTTTCAAAAAAAAAGCTATTGGGATGCAATATCACACCTATTTTAACTGGGGAGAAAAAGATAATCTTGATAAACCTGGTAAGAATGCAAACGCTTTTTTCTCGCTGTTCGGCGAGGAATTCAAAAAAAATGTTGAAGCGGAAATTAATGCTGACAAAAACCTTGAATCGGCAGTCAAAGCATTTCTTGAAATAGGTCACATTAGAAATATATTGGTACATAGTAATTTCGCTGCATACAACCTTGATAACAAAACAGTCCCTGAAATTTATAAACTTTATGAAGAGGGATTACAATTCATTAATTACATTCAAAAAAAACTTCAGCAAACCACATGATAATTACTTAACACACATATTTCATGGGCTGGCCGTTTTAAAAAAACACATAGCACCAGTTTCGTAGTAAAAGTTGTTTAAGAATTTATGATTAACCATTTAAAGTTAAAAATTATTAAGAGGTTTGTATGATCATCTGCATAGGCGCAGGCCCTGGCGACGTTGCTTATCTAACCCAGCGCGGCGCGGAACTGATCCGCAATGCCGACGTAGTAGCCGGATTCGATGCCGTCATTAACGTCGTGCAAAGCCTGATTCCCGCTACCGCGGAAACCGTGCTGATGAATTACCGCGACCAGACCGAGCAGTTGGCGAAGGTGGCAATTGAACACCATGCGGGCAAAAACTGTGTCGTGGTGTTCATGGGCGACATCCATTTCAGCGGCTTCCAGTATCTGGAACGGGTAGAGCGCGCCTGCGGCCACCCGGTCGAAACCGTGCCGGGCATATCTTCGGCGCAGATACTTGCGTCACGGGCCAAGGTCTGTTTCGACGAAACGACATTTATCACTTTCCACCGCCGCGGCGATTTAACCCCGTTTAAGCAACATCTGGTGCATGCGCTGCAAGACCAACGCAATGCAATCGTGATCCCCTGCCCGTGGGACGAAGCGCGCTCATTCATGCCGCGACATATCGCCGCTTACCTGTTGGAGCAAGGTATATCGCCCGACCATCCGACCGAAGTTTGGGAAAATTTAACCCGCTCGGAAGCGGAATGGCATGGCACACTCGCCGACTGTGCGACACAGGAATTCAGCGATATGAGCATCATGCTAATCCGCACCCGCAGCCCGATGTCCAGCCAGATCGAACCCGCAACGGAGCAGTTATCGGATGCAGGCTGAAACACAACACCCCTTCGGCATCGTTATCGCAGGACACGGCAGCCGCGATGCCGACGGCATTCGGGAATTCGAGCAACTGATTGAACTGGTCAAGGAACGTGCGCCGCAGCACACAGTCAGCCACGGCTACCTGGAATTCGCCGCCCCGACTATCGATCAGGCGATTACAGAACAGCTCAACGCCGACGCCGACGCCAAACAAGTCGTCATGGTACCCGGCATATTACTGGCAGCGACGCATGCCAAAAACGACATGCCCAGCGAACTGCTGACTTTTGCGCGCGAACATCCCGAGATCGACTTTCATTTCGGCGCACCGCTGGGCTTGCATCCGCTATTGTTGCAAGTAGTGCAAGAACGCATCGTCGAGGCCGAAGCGACATCATCTAAAACGGTACGCCGCGACGAAACCTGCCTGGTACTGGTCGGCCGCGGCACTACCGATCCCGACGCGAACGGCGAAGTCGCCAAGTTTGCACGGATGATTGAAGAAGGCATGGGCTTTGGCGGATCTTATGTCTGTTATTCGGGCACGGCCAAGCCGCTGGTTGCCGATGGCCTGCGCACTGCCGCTAAGTTGGGCTATGCACGGTTGATCGTGGTGCCGTTTTTTCTGTTCGACGGTATATTGGTCAAGCGTATTTATGAAGCGGCCGATGCGTTGCAGGAACGCGAGCCCGACCTGGAAGTACTCAAATCAGGTTATCTGGGCGTACATCCGAATGTCGCCGAGGTCCTGATCGCCAGAGCCCAAGAAGCGATAGAAGGCCGTGCGGAGATGAACTGCTCCTTGTGTAAATACCGGGTGCAAATCGTCGGCTTTGAGCAACAGGTCGGCGAACCGCAGCGTCCTCATCATCTTCAAGTGCGCGGCTTAGCCGAAAAAACAGCTGATGCTGCAACAGAATTTGCGCCTTACGTGCCGCATCCGATAGAAGCCGAAAGCTTTCGCATTATCGCCGCCGGACGTGACTGGTCGGTTTTTCCCGAGGCGCATCTAACCGTGCTGCAACGCTTGGTGCATACCAGCGGCGATTTTAATGCAGTCGATGACATTTATTTTTCGACGGGTGCCATTGAAACCGGCATCCGCGCTCTGCTCCGCTGCAAGGTGGTGGTGACCGATGTGACCATGGTACAGACCGGCCTAAAGCGTGCGCTGCTTGAACAACTCGGCATCGAAACCTGGTGCGGAGTCCATGACCATGAAACGGCGCTAATGGCGCAAACGCAAGGCATCACCCGTTCCGCAGCCGGAATACGACGCGCTTTTGAAAAATTCGGTAACGATATCATACTGTCGATAGGCGATGCGCCGACTGCAATTATGGAAGCGGTGCGCTTGATCCGGGAGCACGGCTGGCGGCCGCAGCTGGTGATCGGCCTGCCGGTCGGTTTTGTCGGCACCTGCGAATCCAAAGCGGAATTAAAACGCTGCCTGCAAGTGCCGCGTATCACCAACAGCGGTACACGCGGCGGTTCGCCCTGGGCAGCAACTGTGGTCAACGGCTTGATGATCGATGCGGTGAATCAGCTTGCAGAGTATGGCTCAGACGGAGCTTAAACAATTCGATCTTAATGTACTCGCATCGAACGGTTTACGGCGCGGGCGCACTACGGGCAGCTGCGCCACGGCGGCGGTAAAAGCCGCGCTTTATCTGCTGCTGCACGGCGAGCGTCGCACACAGGTGCAAATAACATTGCCTGACGATCTCCATTACCTGACCGTACCGATTCAGAGCTGCCGCCGGCTGGACGAACAAACGGTACGAGCCGAAGTGCTAAAAGACGGCGGCGATGACCCGGATAACACGCACGGAGCCACCCTCTTTGCCGAAGTGCGAAGAAACGATAAAGGACAGATACGCTTTTTCGCCGGAGACGGCGTCGGCACTGCGACTCAACCGGGTTTGCGCGTACCAGTCGGAGAGCCCGCAATCAACCCGACGCCGCGCAGTATGATGCGGCAGGCAGTCGCCGAACTGTCCGGCAATGACGAAGGCTTCGACCTGACCATAGGTTGTATCAACGGAGAAACGATTGCCAAAAAGACTTTCAACCCAAGACTGGGCATAGTCGGCGGCATTTCGATACTCGGTACCTCGGGCATAGTAGAACCCTTATCGCTGGCGTCCTGGATTGCCTCGATTGAAGTTTATGTCCGAGTCGCTTTGGGCGGTAATGATATAAACAGCATCGCTTTGCTGCCCGGCAAAATCGGCAGAGCCTATGCCCGAGAAGTGCTGGATTTGCCCGAGCAACGCGCAGTGCAAATCGCCAATTTTCTTGGCGATGCGCTGGCCTTTACGCAGCAGGCCTTGGTTGAACAACAGCGTGACCTGGATGTGTTATGGCTATTGGGACATCCGGGCAAACTGGCCAAAGTGCTGGATGGCGTATGGGACACACACTCCAGCAGGAGCGACATGGCGATGAGCGTTGTCGCCCGCATAGCGGCGGAACGAGGATTTAGCAGCCGTCTGGTACAAGAGCTGGAACAGGCGAACACCGTGGAAGCCGCTATAGAAATATTGACAAACGAACCCGGTTCGCAAGCGTTGTGGATAGACATTGAGCAGCGCATCGGCGCACTTGTTCATGCCCGTGTGCCTGCCGTGAAAACAGTTGAAGTGCGGCTATTTAATTTACAAGGCGATAGCTTGAGAGCCGCATGAGTCACTCATATTCTCGCTCCCATGCGCTACGTCACTGCCATTAAGTTAAGCGTTGTAGGAGCGGGCCATGCCCGCGATGAAAGAGCTGTAACTCTGCAATCGTCGGCCAAATGTCGCGGGCGCGGCCCGCTCCTACGATGGTCATTGTCTTCTTAACTTAATGACAGTGATGCAGCGCGTTTAAACGATAAAATACTTATTTATGAGAGAAGCAATATGAGTTTGCCAGGTATATTCTTGGGCATAGGGGTGGGACCGGGGCCTGCGGGTTACATTCCGCTGGCTGCGGTCGAAGCATTGCAGCAGGCCGACATCGTTTATGCGCCTCGTGCGCGCAGCTCGGAGACTTCGGTGGCCTTGCAATGCCTGGCAGGCATCGACATCGCTCCGGAACGGATACGGGAAATAGAATTCAACATGGATCCCGACCGTTCCGTGCTAAGCGAGCATTATGCACAACTGGCCGAGACTATCGCCGTCGATTTGCGCGCAGGTCGCAATGTGGCTTACCTGACCATAGGCGACAGCCTGACTTACTCCACTTACGGCTATATATTGGCTGCTTTGCGCGAGTATTTGCCTGATTTGCGGCAACGCACTTTTCCAGGCATCACCAGTTATGCGGCGGCTGCCTCGGCTATGGGCTGGCCGTTGGGTGTCGGCAAGGAACGCATGCTGATTCTGCCTTGTCCCGAAGATGAGGCGGCATTGCGGCAAGACATCGAAAGCCATGACATCGTCATACTGATGAAGATCGGCCCTCGCCTGCCCTGGGTGTTGGCCCTGCTTCGTGAAATGGGCATCGCCGAGCACTGCGCTTTTGCCCGCCGCATCGGCTTGGAAGACGAAATGCTGGCGGATAATATCAGCGAGTTATGCGCTACCTCGGCGATGGGCTATCTCGCCACTTTATTGATACGCAAAACACCCAGAGAGAGAAGACATACATGAACGTAGAAAAATCATTTTGTCCACGAACAACACAAAAAGCACGAAAATGTTCAGCTACATATAAAACTGCGGATCATCACCCAAAGAATGACTGGCTAACTCAACACACGAATAATGATTTATTTCGTGGCTTTCGTGTTTTTCGTGGACAAATAAGGTCTTTAGAATGAAAGTTTATTTTATAGGCGCTGGCCCCGGCGCTTCCGATCTGATTACATTACGCGGCGCAAATATTCTTGGCCGGGTCAGCATGGTGCTGTACGCCGGATCGCTGGTGCCTACCGACATGTTGCAGCATTGCCGCGCCGATGCCGAATTGATCGACACCGCGAAGCTCGACCTTGAACAACAGGAAGCCTGCTATCGCCGCGCTCAGCAAGCCGATTGCGATGTGGCGCGCCTGCATTCCGGCGACCCGGCTATTTACGGTGCAACCGCCGAACAAATGCGCAGGCTTGATGCATTGGGCATTGACTACGAAATTGTGCCGGGCGTGTCTTCGTTTACTTCGGCGGCCGCATCGATTAAAGCTGAGCTGACCAAGCCGGAAGTGTCGCAAACCGTGATCCTGACCCGCGTTTCCGGCCGCGCCTCCGCCGTGCCGGAACTGGAATCGATTGCGCGACTGGCCGAACATCAAGCAACGATGTGTATCTTTCTGTCCGGGCCGCATTTGAGAAAAATTGTCGCCGACCTGCGCCTGCATTACCAGGACGATACGCCGGTAGCGCTGGTCTATCGGGCAACTTGGCCGGAAGAGCGGACTTACCAAGGCACCTTGAGCACTATTCTAAAAGAAACCAAGAGCAGCGATTGGAACCTGACCACCATGCTATTGGTGGGCGCGGCTTTGGGGCGTGATGCGCAAACAGAATCCAGTCTGTATTCGAAAGATTTCACGCATATATTCCGCGTCGTGAAGAAAAAGTCGTCATAAACATCATATTTTCACCACGAAGACACGAAGTTCACAAAGAAAACTAAAGTAAAACCTTCGTGAACTTCGTGTCTTCGTGGTGAATAAATTTTTTTGATTAAATATATGGAATTTCTGCTTAAGTTGATGGGTATGTTAGAAAAAAGGACGCAGCATGACTGATTTCGGCATCTGGCTGGTGCGACCGGAAAGCGAGGCATTGGCTTTGGCCCTGCAAGAACAGCTGGGAGGCGTGTTGTATCGGCCTTGGCTTGATAACGCGACTCCCCAGAAACAACAGTTCGCCGCCGCCTACCGCCGACATGACCAATGGATCATGATTGCAGCCAGCGGCATCGCAGTGCGCTTTCTCGATGGTTTGACTCAGGACAAACATAGCGACCCGGCCGTCGTGGTGCTGGACGAAGCGGGACGATTCGCGGTGTCGCTGCTGGCTGGCCATGAAGGCGGCGCCAACCGTTTGGCTTACCGCGTTGCCAATATAATCGGTGCTGCGCCGGTCATCACCACCGCTACTGAGGCCTTAAAACCGCTGGTTATCGGCATAGGTTGCCGCAAAGGTGTCACGGCTGGGCAGATTGCCGCTGCCGTGTATCAGGCGCTGGGCGAGCGACAGTTAAACGAAGTGCGTGAAATAGCGACCATCGACTTGAAGGCAAACGAGCCGGGCTTGCTGGCGTTTTGTGAACAACATGATTTGCCGCTACGCGTATTAGCAAGCGCAACAGTGGCGGCCATGCCTTGGGTAACAAAGGCCTCGGACTGGGTGCAGCAGAATGTGGGATTGCCGGGCGTATGCGAACCTTGCGCGTTGATTGCCGGCACTCGCGGCAGATTGATTGTTCCGAAAACGGCTTTAAACGGTGTAGCTGTTGCCGTTGTTGAAGATAATATATAGAGCGCCATCCGCCAGATCGCTCGTTCCCAAGCTCTAGAGACTGTGAAAGTATTTTTGAAAATATGACGCATACTATTTTAGTGACTTCTAAGTCATTGTTTTATTGATCGTGGGAGGGGCTTTAGCCCCGAAAGTCGGGGCTAAAGCCCCTCCCACATGAATACTTTCACAATCTCTCTAGCTTGGGAATGCCGCTTCCCGAGACACTGAAAGCTGGAGCTTTCGAGACTTGGGTCCCCAAGCTGGAGCTCTCGTTGTTATACACAAGTGTCTGGGTGACAACGTCATCCCGGCAGGGATTGCCGGGATCCAGAAGCCATGAATGGGCAATGTCCAAGCTGGCAGTAAGTCATGCAACGCGGGAATTGCCTAATGACGAGCATTCACATCCCTGTGCTCTCGGCAACCGCTCCTGCGTTGCTCTACCTCCTGCATCCGTGCAGTCGTGGATTCCGGCAATCCCTGCCGGAATGACGTGCTTTTATAGACTTGTGTATAACGACGAGAGCTGGAGCTTGGGAATCAGCGCAGCAACATGAAAAACTCACCACGAATACGCGAAGAAATAAAACTTCGTGTTCTTCGTGCCTTCGTGGTGATCGCTTTTAAATAGACAGAGCAATAATCAGTGGATAAAAGAATGAAAGGTGTATTGAATTTGGTTTCGGTCGGGCCGGGATTTAGCGATTTGATCGTTCCGCGCGCCGAAGCGGCATTGCGGAATAGCGATGTGATCGTGGCTTATGACTTGTATTTGCGCTGGATTGAACCGTGGATAACCGGCAAGGAAATCCATACGCCTCCACTGACGCAGGAGCGTGAGCGCGCTTTGCTTGCGATCGAAAAAGCCCGTAGCGGCGAAAAAGTCGCGCTGATTTCCAGCGGCGACATCGGTATTTATGCAATGGCGGCGCTGGCTTTCGATGAAATGCACGAAGACGACGACTATGAAGTCAATGTGATACCCGGCATCACTTCCGCCAATGCCTGCGCTTCGTTATTAGGTTCGCCGTTGTCGCATGACTTTGCCACGCTGAGCCTGTCCGATCTACTATGTCCCTGGGATTGGATAGAGCAGCGCGGACGGCATATTGCCCAAGCCGATCTGGCTTGCGTTTTGTATAACGTGCAAAGCGCCGGTCGCCAGGAAGGCGTGTACCGCATCCTCAATATCATGCTGGAATCAAAATCGCCAAAAACGCTGTGCGGCGTGATACATAATGCCTATCGGCCCAGACAGAAAGTCGGTATTCATCATCTGGAAGACTTGCTGTCTTTGCAGTTCGATATGCTGACGACCATCGTAATCGGCAACCGTTTTACCCAACGCAAACGAGGCTATATTTTTACGCCGCGCGGCTACAATAACTGGGATACATCCGCCGAACAGCCGCTTGAAAATAGTTTGTCCGAACAGGCGCTATGGGTTTTTTCCGGCACCAGCGACGGCAATGCATTGGCTAACGAATTGGTGCAGCAAGGCTATCCGGTCGTGGTATCCGCCGCAACGAAATACGGCGGCGAGGTTGCTGCCCGGCATTGTTCCGGCGTATCGGTCTGGGCCGGTCATCAAGGCGTTGAAGCGCAAAGGCAGGCGCTAACTCAGCATCGAGCGAGGGCGATTGTCGATGCAACGCACCCTTATGCCAAGCTGATTTCGGAGCAATTAATGGGCTTGTCGGAAAGTTTGGATATTCCGTATTTGCGCTATGAACGGCCCAGCTCTTTTGTAGCGGATACCGGCATCGAATGCGATTCCACCGAGCAAGCAGCCGAACAAGCCATTAAACTCGGTCAGCGTATTTTCCTGACTACCGGCTCCAAAGATCTGGCGACTTTTCTTCAGGCGCCTGGAGCTAACGAATGCGAATGGTTTGTACGCATGACGCCGGAGCCTGAATTCATCCAACGGGCAATCGATCTGGGTGTGCCGCGCAGCCACATTTGCGCAATGCAGGGGCCTTTCTCGCAAGCTTTCAATGAAGCCTTATGGCAGGACTTAAAAATCGATTGCGTGATCACCAAAGACTCCGGCGACGCCGGCGGCTATCAAGCCAAAGTGGCAGCAACACAGGCGCTGAACATTCCGTTGCTGGTCATCGAACGTCCTAAACTGGACTATCCGTTTATTGCCTCAACTTTCGATGCGCTATTGCAGCAGTTACAAGCATGGAATATCAACGCATGATTCCTGTCACCATCGTTACCGGTTTTCTCGGTTCCGGTAAAACGACTTTGCTGGGCAACCTGATTAAAAATAGGCAAACCCGTCGTCTTGCGTTATTGATCAATGAATTCGGCGAAATTTCCATCGACGGTATGCTGATTAACGACAGCGCAGCCGGTGATGAACATGTACGCATTCATGATTTCCCTTACGGATTGATTGCCTACGGCGATGACGAACACTTTATCCCGACCATGCAGGCTATCGCCGAGCGCCGGGCCAATGTCGACCATGTCTTGATAGAAACCTCGGGGCTTGCGTTGCCTACTGCGGTTATGGAACTATTGCAAACGCCAGAATTGGCCGGGAATTTCATCCTGGATGCGACGCTGGCCGTCGTGGATACGCCTTTGCTGTTGTCCGACCAGTTTGATCGTCACTTGAACGCTGACAGCCCGCATGCGGCGGTTGCGGATTCTGTCGCGACCCTGTTCGAACAGCAACTCGAATATGCCGATGTCGTGGTATTAAACAAAATCGATGCGCTGGATGAGGATGCCTTGCTGCTCGCGGAACAACGGGTTCGCGATCGCGCGCCGAACGTACGTTTTCTTGAGCTCGCTTATAACGCACAGCTGGATATCCGGCTTGCCCTTGGCCTGCGGCTACACCAACCTACCTTTACAGCGCATAATCACCGGTTTACACCGCAGGCAGCCGTGCCCGGTTCCTGCACGCCGACATTAAACAGTCATACCGAACTGAACGGCCACGCTCATTCCGGTTTGACAAGCCATTGTCATGGGTTGGCAACACACAAACATTTTCATGAGCAGGACCCGGGCTGGCTGTCGTTCGTATTGCGTAGCCAAGAACTGCAGCAGCCGGAAACACTGAAACAGGTGTTAATCGAAGTCGCTAAAGCGGAACCGTTGTTGCGCGTCAAAGGCTTTATATCCGCTCCCAATCAGGCTGTTCTGGTGCAAGCTGTGCGCACACGGGTAGCGGTAAGTGCCGATACCGCCAAACAATCATCAAAAGAATCGGAACTGGTTTTTATCGGGTATCACTTGAACCGTAATACCGTAGCGGTACTTTTATCCAAATTGACCGGAACTGCCTGGAAATGAATGCCCCAAGCAAAAACAAATGCTTTACTGTGGCCGCGAATTCATTCGCGTCTGCGGCAACGCGAATAAATTCGCGCCCACCTCGATGCCCGGCCCTGTTCATCACAGCGCCCGGCTCCAATCACGGTAAAACCACCATCACCGCCGCGCTGGCCCGTTATCATGTCGAACAAGGCCGCAAAGTCCGGGTGTTTAAATCAGGCCCCGATTTTCTCGACCCGATGATACTCGAACGCGCTTGCGGCCATCCGGTGTACCAGCTTGATCTGTGGATGATGGGCGAAACCGAATGCAGGCGATTGTTATACGAAGCCGCGCTGGAAGCGGATTTGATATTGATTGAGGGCGTCATGGGCTTGTTCGATGGCGAACCTTGCAGCGCCGATATTGCCGAATTATTCTCGGTGCCGGTGCTGGCGGTAATCGATGCAACCGGTAGCGCGCAAACGCTCGGAGCTGTTGCCTATGGGCTTGCCAACTATCGCCCCCGACTTCAATTCGCCGGCGTTTTAGCCAATAACGTCGCCAGCCCGCGGCATAACGAAATGATCATGCAAGGCATGCCAATAGATATGCGCTATTTCGGCGGGATAGCGCGCGATAACCGGTTTGTATTGCCGGAACGGCATCTGGGTTTGGTCCAGGCGGAGGAAGTGCATGATCTCGAATCACGGATGTCGGCCGCAGCAAAAGCAATTGCTTCAACCGGGCTGGCAAACTTGCCGGAAACTGTCGAGTTTGCAAAGCCCAAACAAGAAACACTCCCTCGGCTGTTGTCCGGCATCCGCATCGGCATAGCCCGCGATACTGCGTTTTCATTTATTTACGCCGCTAATCTGGATTTGCTGCGGGCGATGGGCGCTACGCTTGTTTTCTTTTCCCCGCTTGCAGATGCCACTCTGCCTGATATTGACAGCCTTTATCTGCCCGGCGGTTATCCGGAACTGCACTTGCAATCGCTACAGGATAATCCTGCAATGAAAGCGGCATTGCATACGCATTTTCAACATGGCAAACCTATTTATGCCGAATGCGGAGGTATGTTGTATTTGCTGGAATCGATCGTTGATACAGCAGGAAACCGCGGCAACATGACCGGCCTGTTGCCCGGACATGCTGTTATGCAAAACCGGCTAACAGGTTTGGGTTATCAATCCGCACCGATGCCCGGCGGCGTATTGCGTGGCCATACATTCCACCATTCGTTGATAGAAACATCGCTTGTCCCTGTTGCCTTTGGCGAACGTGTACATAATACTTCAGAAGGCGAAGCCGTTTATCAATTAAACCGTTTAACAGCCAGCTATCTGCACTGTTATTTTGCTTCAAACCCTGATGCTGCGGCACAATTATTTTTGCCTTAAAGAAACCCGTCGGGTTACTGTGTGGAAGGCGAACCTAATCCAACCGGCAAAACAGTAACCCGATTAACGCTTAAATCACACTTTAAAAAACGCCATGACTTGTTGCAGTTGCATGGCTTGGCCGCTCAATTCTTCCGCTGTGGCGGCGAGCTGTTCCGATCCCGAAGCATTTTGTTGCGCCGCTTTGTCCAGCTGTCCGACCGCGTCACTGATCTGGCCTATGCCTTGCGCCTGTTCTTCTGAAGACGCGGTGATTTCTTCGACCAGATCTGCTGTTTTTTGGATATTAGGCACCATTTTTTCAAGCAGACTGCCTGCATCTTCAGCAATCTTGACGCTGCTTTTGGCCAAACTATTAATCTCTTGCGCGGTGACCCGGCTGTTCTCAGCCAGTTTCCTGACTTCGGCAGCAACTACGGTAAAACCTTTGCCGTGTTCCCCGGCGCGCGCCGCTTCAATCGCCGCATTGAGCGATAACAGATTGGTTTTATAGGCAATGTCTTCAATTAAACCGATTTTATCGGCAATTTCCTTCATCGCCTCTACCGTGCGTTTTACCGCCTGCCCGCCGTTGGCCGCTTCTTCCGCAGCCGTCGTCGCCATAGTGTTGGTCACTTTGGCATTATCGGCATTTTGTTTGACAGAGGAACTCAACTCTTCAATTGATGTAGTGGTTTGTTCAACGCCTGAAGCCTGTTCGGTAGCGCTTTGACTGATAGCTTGAGCGGTCGAACTGATTTCCTGCGAAGCGCTACCTAAAGCATCGGAATTGGTCCGAACTTGTTGCACCACGCTACTGAGCTGATCTCGCATAGTTTCCAGGGCATTGGCCAGCATGCCGATCTCATCTTTTTGGTCAATATCAATCCGTGCAGTCAGATCCCCTTCCGATAAAGACTCGGCAAATTTAACACCCAAGATAATCGGTTTGGTAATCATCGAAGCTAACGTCAACGCAATAATTACACCCAGCACTATCGCAAGAATGATAGTACCAATAATGATGGTGTTGGCTTCACCGACCAATCGTTCGGCTTCGGTACGTGCACTGCCTAACTGGGCGTAACCGGCGGCCTCGGCATTCTGCGCCTGTTTAATGACATTACTTCCCAAACTCGCCATATCCGACAAAATAGCTTTCAGTTTATCGTCGTTTTCTATCCAGCTTTTGGCTGACTGAGTGTAATCTTGCGTTCCTTTACGTGAATCTGCAATCAATTTGAGTCCTTCTTCGCTCTGAGTGATTTTTTGCAGGTCATCATATAAGTTCATGAGTTCCGGTAATAAAATTTCCATTTTTTTCCAGGCGACTCGGTTCTTATAATTAACTTCTTCCTTTTCAGCGCGCATGATTTGCATCGCTTTTACGTAGATATTGGTCGCAATGATATAACGCTGAACATACGCATCAAGCTCCTGTCCACTCACACCTTTTTTCATCGCTTCACTGTAAAGAATGACTTGTCTTTTTAAAAATGTGTCGGCTGCATTGGCTACGATATTGCCTTTTTCCACCATATCCGCCACGGCCTGCTTGTTAGCTTTCAAAGCCGCAACACCCGCCCTGTATTTTTCTGCATACTGAGCGGTCCCGTCTCTTGCGGCTTTCGATTGCTCCAACAACTCCGAATTCTTGTATTGTTTGGCCAATGCATCCACTTTGTCCAAGTAGCTATTCAGTTCCTTGACGTTCTGCTCGGCACGTTGGTGAATTTCATCTTTTTCCTGTAACAGGTAATTTTTTTCTTCCATAATGGTCGCTAACGCCATGCGCTCGACGCCTGTTGCATATTCAACCGCTTTACCGTTGTTGTCGGTAATACCAAACAGTGAATCCGATACTTTGCCTATGTAAAGCTTTGACAACATCCCAAATCCGCAGGTAATCAATACCAACAGCAACGCACCGGTTAATATCTTGGTTTTTATACTTAAATCTTGTATGTTCATAAAGAATAGGTCCTTGTGTGGATTATCAGTTTAGTGCGGCGAAGCTGGTTTCTTTGTTTGTATTGCCGCCGTCGTATTCCGCAACTTGTTTGAGTTGAGATAACTCTTTTATAGAAAGTACGCGATTAATATTCAGCAAAATAATAAACTCGTCACCCACGCGTCCCATTGATTGAATAAAATCAGTCCGAATATCAGCGCCAAAATCGGGGGGCGGCATAATATTCGCTTCAGGGATTTCAAGAATTTCATCGACGGCATCCACCAACATACCCAGTAGCTGAGCGTCATCTTTATATTCAACCTGCACCAACACAATACAGCTGCGTTTGGTTATTTCACTGCTTTGCCGACCCAGGCGCGCCGATAAATCGATTACCGGCACGACATTACCACGCAGATTAATAACGCCACGTATATAATCGGGAGTCATCGGCACGTCAGTAATCGTATTCATTTCGATAATTTCTTTGACATCTAAAATGCTGATAGCCAGATTTTCATTACCTGCACAAAAAGTCAGGTACTGGCGTAGCTGATCCTGAGCCATTAACTCGGTTTTGTGTTCTTTTTTTTGTATTGATTGGTCCATGGTTCATTCTACCTGTCAAAATCGTTCAAAATCATGCTCATTAAATTCAGGTTTAGCTCCTCCTGCATTGCCGGTCGGCAGAGACTTGGAAGTTACCGGCGAAGACCGGACCGAGGTAAAATGAGGCTCTGTTTTTTTATTGGCTGTTCTGTTTACGCCTGTCGGTTTGTTAAATGAGGTCGGTTGACCTCTGACTATGCGGCTTTGGTTTACCTCTGTTTTAAAAAATAACATAACCTGTTGCAGTTGCATGGCCTGGCTACTCAGTTCCTCCGCTGTCGCCGCAAGCTCTTCCGAACTCGACGCATTTTGTTGCGCCGCTTTATCGAGCTGGCCGACTGCCTCACTGATCTGGCTTATGCTTTGCGCCTGTTCTTCTGAAGATTCTGTAATTTCTTCGACCAGGTTTGCCGTTTTTTGGATGTTGGGCACCATTTGCTCTAACAGGCTACCCGCATCTTCGGCAATCTTGACGCTGTTTTTAGCCAAGGTATTAATCTCTTGCGCGGTGATCCGGCTGTTTTCCGCCAGCTTCCTGACTTCGGCAGCGACTACGGTAAAGCCTTTGCCATGCTCACCGGCCAAAGCCGCTTCAATCGCGGCATTAAGTGAAAGCAGATTGGTTTTATAGGCAATATCCTCGATCAGGCTGATTTTCTCGGCAATTTCTTTCATCGCCTCCACTGTGCGTTTTACCGCCTGCCCGCCATTAGCCGCTTCTTCAGCAGTTGTCATCGCCATGCTGTTGGTTACTTTAGCGTTATTAGCATTTTCTTTAACTGATGCATTCAACTCTTCAATGGAAGCCGTAGTCTCCTCAACACCGGTAGCCTGTTCGGTAGCGCTTTGACTGATCGCTTGAGCGGTTGCACTGACTTCCTGTGACGCGTTACCTAATGCGTCAGAACTGGTACGGACTTGTTGTACAACGCCACTCAATTGGTCGCGCATTCCTGTCATTGATCGAGCCAATATGCCAATTTCATCGTTTTGATTGAGGTCAAGGCGCGCTGTAAGATCGCCTTTCGCTAAAGATTCTGCAAATTGTTGCATCGTTAATAAGGAGCGTGAAATACCGCGAATCAGCATAAAACTGAAAAATATCGCCAATAACAATCCTCCAATCAGCAGCGCTATCGAAATAAAACGAGTGTCTTCATAACGGGTTTGAGTTTTGTCATATTCCTGTTTAGCGACATCCAACTGTAACTGCATCAATGCATTGATGCTGTCTCTGACGGGTCTAAATAATGGACGGACAGCTTCCTTGATAGTTTTTTCTACTGCTTCTGCATTTCCGGCAGCCAGATATTCCATGGCGGGATTTAATCCTTCGTCGACAAAGCGCTTACGATCCTTGGTAAACTGGTCGGCCAGTTTCTTTTCCTCCACTGTCATGGTGGTTGTCATGTACTCATCCCAGAGCTTGTTAATATCGAGAATGTTTTGCCTGACACGTTCGGCGTTTTGTTGCTCTTCTCCCTTGAATACTAAACCATTGACAGCCACGATGCGGTTATCCAACAATTTTGCATTGATTTGGGCCAATTCACCCATCGTAACGGTGCGGTTGGCATAAACGGCGAACAAACCTTCATTAGCTTTTTTCATACCGTTTAAGCCGAGCGCACCCAGCGTGATGGACAGCAATGACATCAGCCCCACGACCAGAATCAGACGGGTTTTAATATTTTGTAAAAACTGGAACTTTCCCCCCATCAGCGTTTTTTTGACGACCTTTCCGTCCTGGATTTTTAAGTTACCGGCCTTGCCTTCCCGAAATTTTCTATAAGCATCGGCAACTTCTGCAATTTGCTTTTGATTGGGTTTGGTGCGTATCGACATATAGCCGATCTGCTTATCGTTTTCGTAATAGGGGGTCACATTCGCTAACACCCAATAAAAGTCGCCATTTTTGCAGCGATTCTTGACCAGCCCGCTCCATCGACGCCCCGCTTTCAACGACTTCCACAAATCCTCGAAAGCTTCTGGTGGCATGTCAGGATGGCGAACTATATTTTGAGGGGCACCGATCAGCTCTTCTTTGGTAAACCCGCTAATTTTGATAAAAGCCTCATTGGCATAAGTAATTCTCCCCTTTAGGTCGGTCTTGGTAGTAATGGACTCTGTAAGAGCATGTTCAACATTAGTGATCGGCATGTTAATCTTCATGGAGCGTTCTCTTATTTGGGAATGGAAATTAAATAATTTAAAAGCTTTTGCGCAGGATTGAGTTTGTAACCCAAGCTGCAAAAACTGATTTTAAACAGCCGATGACAGTGCTAAAGTCGGAACTGTCCGTTTTTTTGCATGTTGAATAAGTCCTTGCACATCGAGAATTAACGCAACATCACCACTTCCGAGCACAGTTGCTCCACCAATACCATTCAAATTCTCAAACAGTTTGCCAAGGGGTTTAATGACTGTTTGGTTTTCGCCGTGTAATTCATCGACGACAAACCCCGCCTTTGCCTCGCCAAAACGTACAACGACCAGACTTTCCCGCTGAGTATGAGTGTGTTTTTTATGATTATGGAAAAAATCGCCCAAACGCAAATAGGGTAAAATTTGCCCGCGTAAATTGATGTAATGTTGAACTTCATCAATTTGCCATTCATTGCTGCTCATTTCGACACATTCTTCGACCATGCTCAGCGGGATGATGTAGCGTTCTTTTTGCGCTTCCACCATAAATCCATCAATAATTGCCAATGTTAACGGCAAGTGTATGGTTACTGTAGTGCCCTCTCCCAACTCGCTATCGACGGAGACGCTACCTCGTAATGCTTCGATATTGCGTCTGACCACGTCCATGCCAACCCCTCGACCGGACAGATTGCTTGCTTCCTCTTTAGTGCTTAAGCCGGGTTCAAAAATAAGATTATAAATTTCATTTTTACTCAGTATTTGATCCGGTTTAACCAGTCCTTTGGCTATCGCTTTGGCAACAATTCTTTCAGGGTCCAAACCCCGACCATCGTCGCTGATCTGAATCACGATACGTCCTGAGTCATGATAGGCGTTAAGTTGTATGGTGCCTTTTTCAGGCTTACCCGCCTGAATACGCACTTCGGGCGTTTCAATACCATGATCGAGCGAATTACGTACCAGATGGGTCAGCGGATCGTTGATTTTTTCCACTACGGTTTTATCCAATTCGGATTCGCCGCCGGTTATTTGCAATTGAATTTGCTTACCCAATTCCTTGCTGACATCATGCACTACTCTCTGGAAGCGGGTAAACGTTTCGCCGATTTGCACCATACGCAATTGCAATGCAGTGTCGCGTATATTTTCGACCAAATTGCTCATGGTCGAAGCAACGTCATCGACATCGGATAAGCCATGCTTATCGACCATAAGCCGCATCGCAGCCCCTGAAATCACTAACTCGCCAACCAAGTCGATGAGGTAGCCCAGCTTACCGGCATCTACCCTGATGTAATTGGACTCCTTGTTGACTTTTTGTTTGACCGATTCTTGTTTTTTAAGCGCCTGTTCTATGACAGGCTGCTGCAAAATATTTTTATCCACCAGCATTTCACCCAGCAGTTTCGCCTCGGCTTTGTCATTTTTACTCTGCTCGTGGAGTGTGTGTGCAACTTCTTTGTCAGTTAAGGCGCCTATCTCAATAAGCATTTCACCTAAGCGTTTAACTTGATCTTCCGGTAAATTTTCCAGTAACTGCTGATAGTGTTCCTGCCTGGAATTTGGCGGCAAAATATAAATATCGCAATCATCTTCGGCAAACTCAAACACGTCTTCTATCGTTTTTTTATCGATGCTGCTGTTAAAAGCGATTTTAAAATTCAGATAACAGTCTTCGGGATCTATATCCTCAATACGAGGAAGCGTTGGCATGGTGACAATCACTTCAATGATTTTGCCCAGCGTTTGCAAATAACGAATAAACGACAGCGGATCCATACCGTTGCGTAGCGTATTTTGTTTGAATGTCAGGGTAATAACCCAATTATCGCTACTGTTCGTGGTGTTGACATCAACTTCAAAATGACCGGTTTTTTCCTCTTGGGTGGAGGGCATGCCAGCTGCGGACGGTCGGCCGGTTAATTGAATAATCAGTGCCTGACTTTGCTGTTTCAGCGTCTCCGGCAGCGGTTCGTTTTCGCTGGAAAGAAAATATTGAATGATATGTGCCGTATGATCTTTACAGGCCAGCAAAACAGAGACGAGTTCGGCATCAATTGCTCGCTCACCGTTTCTGACCTGGTCCAAGACAGTTTCAGCTTCATGAGTGAAAGCAACGACATCATCAAAACCGAATAGCCCGGAGGAGCCTTTAATGGTATGCATGGCGCGGAAAATACTGTTAATACAATCGGCATCATCGGGTGCCTCTTCCAAACCTAACAGGGATTCTTCCATTGCTGCCAGCAATTCGTCAACTTCCTGGGAAAAAGTTTCCAAAGCAGAATTTATATCGCTCATGATTTTGTCCAATTAGCGGGAATTACGATAGGATCGCCAAAATACATGCCGAGTTTGAGCAGTTCAAAGACCTCAATCACCGCTTCGCTATGTTGCACTAAACGCAGGGTAAACCCGCGCTTCTGTGCTTCAGCCTTCAATAACAGCAGCAACTGTAAACCTGCACTGTCTATTTCGGTAACCGCCGATAAATCAAGTTGCAGCTCCTGCGTACCGGAATGGCAATAGCTCAACAAAGTTTCCTTTAACGATTGCGAGTTGTAGATAGTCATGTCGTCTTTAATGGACACACACAGTGCCTCGTCTTTTTTATTTGTTTTTTCAGTCATGACATCTCTCGTATAAGGTTAAGGCAGCACCAATTTGGCAATGGCCGCGAGTAAGGTAGGTGGCTGGAAGGGTTTGGTTACCCAAGCTTTGGCGCCGGCATCTCTAGCCGCTTGTTTTTTTTCCTGCTCCATTTCGGTTGTCAGCATAATGATAGGGACGAATCTGTAATGGTCGAGTTGTTTAACCTCTTTAACAAAAGTAATGCCGTCCATAACCGGCATATTAATATCGCTGATAATAAGATGGATTTTAACGCCCGTTAGCTTGCTTAATGCCTCTTTACCGTTACACGCTTCGATCACCTCATAGCCTGCACCATTAAGTGCAATACTGACAACCTGTCGCATTGAAGCGGAATCGTCCACGATCATAATTGTTTTTGCCATAACTAAAAGCCTACCTTTGTATTAAAAAAATGATTAAAAAAAGGTTAAGTCGTCTGAGCTGTTCGGCCCATGATTAGGCCGCGCACTGACCGACTTGTAATTTTCTTCTATATGCTCAACGGCTTCATCGACTTGAAGCATATTGCTGTCACGATCACTGCCTTGCTGTTGTATTTTTTCAATGGTTTTTTGCAGATTCAGCAAATTATTTTCGACTTGCGTTAATATCTGACTGACACGATCCTGAAATTGCAAGGCCACCAACACACTATTGATCTCGCCGTGAATTTGTTCAGCGTTATTTCTAAGCGCATCAACATCACCGCGGTAATGGATTAATGTCCGGCTCAAAAGGGATAAAGTTTGGTTGATATTGGCTTCGGCCTGAAACAGCGTTGAATCATCAACCTGTACAGAATTCTCAGACGTTTTTAGCGCATCATTAACCGCCGCAACAATATCATTAACTTTACCTATCAGTTGCTTACTGGTTTTTGAAGCACCATCCGCCAATCTGCGTGCATTACCAGCAACAACCGTAAAGCCTTGCCCCTGCTCTCCGGCTAAAGATGCCTCATTAGCTGCACTAAGCGCCAACAAATTGATTTGTGCTGTCAGGCTATTTACTTCTGCTGTAATGGCATTCAGGCCGCTAATGCGACTGGATAATTCTTTCAACTCATCCATCGTATTATGTTCTATCTGTTGAATCTGTCTGAGTGATTCCAGGACCGGTTGCAGTAAGTCACGACTGTTATTGATGACACTGTCCAGATGATAATGCTGCTGTCCGCTCAAGGTATCATCGGTACTATCAACGATCTGCTGAAGTCCATTGATCATGCCGGCAAAACGATTGGTTAGCGAGATAATCTCCTGCTCGGTATGTTCACGTGAAACCATTACTTGCTGAGAAATTATGGGACTAACGGTCAACAGCAAACGCTCCAATTCGGTGGTATAGGTCGCAACCGCATCTATCTTGCTAGTCTCGTCTAACAGCCAACTTGAATTAATTTGCGTCAATTCGTTAACATGGCGATGCCACAAAAACAAACCACTCATCACTCCGCAGAACACTAGCAGCAAGCCGGCAAACACGTTATAGAAAGTAACTCCTTGTTGCCAAGTAATGATTATTGCACCCAGGATTACCGGCAAGGTCGGCAGTGAACCATACAAAAACTTATTGTTGCTGTTTCTTTGGTCCTGCAGCATTAAAATCCCCGTTGTTCTTGTAAAGGACATAGTCTAGTATGTATTTTTGCTTAGTGCTATTTTGATTGTGTTATATGCATATGTTTATTACAAAGCAGGGAGATTGCTATCTGTATTGACCCCATCAGCATCGAAGAGTTTTCCCATTTCAGGCGTTTAATTTACGATTATGCAGGCATCGCCCTCACACCTGAAAAAAAAATCATGGTCGCCAGCCGGCTAGCCAAGCGTTTACTACATTATGGATTGCAAACTTACGGGCAATACTACCAATTGCTGAATACCGGCCAATATCCCTACGAATTTCAATTGATGGTCAATATATTGACTACTAATGAAACTTATTTTTTTCGTGAACCCAAGCATTTTGATTTTCTTCAGGAACGCATCATTAAACCCTGGCACGGTGATAATTTCCGCCTGTGGAGCGCTGCAAGTTCTACAGGCGAAGAAAGTTATTCCATCGGTATGTTATTAGCCGAGAATTTGGGCATGAAGAAATGGGAAGTTTTCGGTTCCGATGTCAACACCGAAGTATTGGAAACCGCACAGAAAGGTGTTTATTTGATGGACAGGCTGGACAACATGAGTCAGCATTATCTGGATAAATACTGTCTTAAAGGCGTACGTTCTCAGGAAGGTTATTTTCGCGTCGATGAAAATATCAGAAAACACATAAGTTTTAAGCAAATCAATCTTAAAGCTCCGCTACCTAAAAGCCTTGGGCAATTTGATGTTATCTTTTTGCGTAATGTATTGATCTACTTTGATACAGAAACCAAACAGGATATAGTCCAGCGCGTGATTTCAACACTAAAGCCGGGTGGCTATTTTTTTATCAGCCATTCTGAAACGCTGCATAGCATTAAAACTGAATTGTCCATGGTAATACCTTCGATTTATCAAAAGCTATGCAAATAGCACGATACCAAGGATTTCCGCGTGTCATCATTAATACCGGAGAAAATTATGTCACAAAAAAAGATGAAATCATTTCCACGCTACTGGGTTCATGTGTAGCGACGTGCTTATATGATCCGGTCAATCGCATAATTGGCATGAATCATTTTTTATTGGTTCAACATCATCATTCTGCTGATGAAACGAACTTATTAGGCACTGAAGGCGGACGCTACGGCATACATGCGATGGAGTTACTGATCAACCAGATGTTAAAACAGGGTGCTGAACGCGCGTATTTAAAAGCCAAGGCTTTCGGCGGCGGCGATGTACTAAAACTGAACAATGAATTACATGGCAGAAAATCCATTGGTGCGATCAATTGCGCATTTATAAAAACCTTTTTAAGCACTGAACGTATCCCATTAGTAGCCTCCGATTTGGGCGGTAACATAGGCCGCAATATTTTTTTTCTGGCGAACGATTTTTCCGTATATCTTAAACGCATTGAACACACCGAAGAACAGTCGATATTAAACAGGAACAACCGTTTATGGAAAAATGCCGCAGCTCAAACTCCACCGCCACCGGAACCGGTAATTTTTTGGTAACGGCATTCTTAATAATTAAAGAACATGCACATGATTAAAGTGTTAATTGTCGATGATTCTGCCGTAGTGCGGCAGGTATTAACCGGGTTATTGGATGGCGTATCCTGCATAAAAGTAATCGGCGCAGCGCCTGACCCTATTTTTGCGTTGAAGCGCATGCAGATTGAATGGCCTGATGTCATTGTATTGGACATTGAGATGCCGCGCATGGATGGAGTGACTTTCCTTAAAAAACTGATGAGTGAGCACCCGACGCCAGTGGTCATTTGTTCCACCTTAACGGAAAAAGGCGCGGAAGTGACGATGCAGGCTATGAGCGCCGGTGCGGTCGATATTATTACCAAACCCAAAGTAAACTTGCGTAACTTCCTGCAAGAGTCTAAATCGATCATTATTGACGTCATTAAAGCCGCGGCCCAATCTCGGCCCAAAATAATCAAGTCAACTCATATCGCGCCCAGCCGTGCCGTTGCCAACGCAGATAGTATGTTAAATACCAGCGCTCTAAAGCCTATGACACAAACGACTGACCGGGTGATCGTCATCGGCACCTCAACCGGCGGCACGCAAGCGTTGGAATACCTGTTCACTCAGCTGCCGCGCACTGCTCCGCCGATAGTCGTGGTACAACACATGCCTGAACATTTTACTGCTGCTTTTGCCAAAAGGCTGGACGGTATTTGTCAAGTGACGATAAAAGAAGCCACTCAAAATGACCGGGCTTTACCCGGTGTAGTCCTAATAGCCCCCGGCGGCAAGCATATGTTACTGCAACGTAGCGGAGCCCAGTATCGGGTGGATGTCAAAGACGGCCCGCTTGTAAGCAGGCATCGCCCGTCTGTGGATGTACTGTTTCGCTCCAGTGCGCAGTCTGCCGGGGCTAATGCGATAGGCATCATCCTAACCGGCATGGGTGATGACGGCGCTCGCGGCATGAAAGAGATGCACGATGCCGGTGCTCTTACGATAGCCCAGGATGAAGCCAGTTGCGTGGTCTATGGTATGCCTAAAGAAGCGGTCAAGCTGGACGCCGTCGATGGTATTTTGCCTTTATCGGCTATCCCGCAACTCATTATGCAAGCGCCTACCCGAGCACTATTTAAAAAATCGTAAATAGCTAAACCCGGATATCTACAGTGCGGGCAAATTGCACGCTTTAAATATATATGAAGTCCCTGTCCTCTGTAATACAAAAAACAAGGACAATAACGACAGTTATCTAAGCTTGAGTTAGCAGCATTGCCTTCTGGCGAAAGCGGAAGAACCGCATGAACAAGTAAAGAGATCACAACGCCTGAACTATCTCAAAAATGCAGCGGGACTCAAAACTAATAAAAAATTTAACTACAGAGTTTTGAGCTATTGCAATATCAAAAAAGTCCAGCCTATATCAGTTAGCTGACAGCCTTATGCCGCATCATACTCATCATTCACTTGGTCATGCTTGAGATGATGTTTCTCATCGACGGCCTTGATGCCCAGGTTACAAAAAAAGCCTACCAACAATAATCCGGCCATAATCTGCATGGTCATATTATAGGCATCGGCTTTAGGCACGCCCTGAGCGATTTGGCTTTCCCTGAGGTAATTCACCAACACCGGGCCTGCAACCCCTGCCGTGGCCCAGGCCGTCAACAAGCGGCCATGAATCGCACCGACATATTTGGTGCCGAAAATATCGGCCAGATAAGCCGGGATGGTTGAGAAACCGCCGCCGTACATGCTCATAATCACCGCATAGCAACCCATAAACAGCAGTACATTGTTCATTCGTCCGGTATAAGGCACGATCGAATACAGCACACAGCCCAACATGAAAAAAGTGAAATAAGTGCTTTTCCTGCCCAGATAATCGGACAACGTTGACCAGAAAAACCGCCCGCCCATATTGAAAAAGCTAAGCATACCAACGAACGCGGCGGCTTTTTCAGGTGTAATTTGATCCTTAAACATTTCCTGGCTCATCGCCGAAGCCTGACCCAAAACACCGATTCCGGCCGTCACATTCAGGCATAACACCAACCACATCAGATAAAACTGCGGCGTTTTAAGCACCTGCTCGACATGCACATGGTTGTCGGTTATCAACTTGCTTTTACGTGTGTCCGGCTGAAAATTAGCCGGTAACCAGCCCTCTTCCGGCAAACGGATGCTGAATGCCCCGATCATCATAAAAACCAAGTAGATACAGCCCATGACCGCAAAAGTCTCGGCAACGCCGACCGATGTCGGTGACGAGAAATGCTTCATCAAAAATACGCTTAACGGCGCGCCGATCATCGCACCGCCGCCAAAGCCCATAATGGCCAAGCCGGTCGCCATGCCGCGCCGGTCCGGGAACCACTTGATCAATGTTGAAACCGGCGACACATAGCCCAAGCCCAAACCGATACCGCCCAACACGCCGTAACCCAAATACAGCAGCCAGATGGCATGCAGCTCAACGCCCAGCGCCGCAATAAAAAAACCGCAGCTAAAGCAAAGCGCCGAGCAAAACATCGTCACGCGCGGCCCGACTTTCTCCAGCCATTTCCCTGCGAATGCGGCCGACAGCCCTAAAAACACAATAGCCAAACTGAATATCCAGCCTAAAGTCGTCAGCTTCCAGTCTTCCGGCAACGATTGCGTCACGCCCAGCACCTTGGTCAACGGCAAGTTAAAAACGCTGAATGCGTAAACCTGACCGATGCACAAATGCACCGCCAGCGCAGCCGGAGCTACCAACCAGCGGTTAAAACCGGGTTTGGCGACAATTCTGTCTTTCGATAAAAAGGATGAGGCTAACCATGTGGACATAAGGCTTTGTTCCTGTTGTTTATTATTGTCGTTAAGCGGGCATTATCGCCGAATAGTCCCAATGAGTTAAGTGTTCACTCATCAAACCGATGAATACCACGAAATACATAAGCCGGATTGATGCCGAAGATGTCGCGAAAGCTATGGCTAAAATGGGTTGCATCCGAAAATCCGGCATCCAGTGCGGCGACAGTCATATTATCGACGGCGCTTAAATTTTCTATCGCTAAAAACAGCCGTTTCCAGGTCCTGAAGCGCCGGTAAGGAACATCGGTATGTTGTTTAAATAAATGTAAAAATCGGGACGGAGACAAATCGGCTCTATCGGCCAAATATTCTTTTGAAAAATTGTAATCCGGCTCATTGCAAATCAGGTCGATAGCGGCCTGTACGCGCGGATCGACAACCAAGCTCAATTCCCCATCGCATCGCAACAAGGTATCCAAACAATTTTCGATGGCGGCTTTATCGGGATCCATCTCATAAATCCAACGCAATTGCTCGATCAGTTCATCATCCTGAAAAAATAGCGTCGATTGCTCGGAACAATCAAACCGACGCTTGAAATACAAAAAATCAGCACTATCCCGTTCAATAAACAACTTGCCGTGTATGCCGCCTTCAAAATCAAGCTCATGCCGGATACCGGCGGGAACAATCGCGCAGCGGCAGCTTTGCCATTCGCCGTTGGCGATTTTTATCCTGAAAGGCCGGTATATTCCGACATGCAGTGCCACCGTTGCATAGGCGTGCGCATTCAAATGCACCGATGGGCCGAAATAAAGCGATCGGCCTCGCCAGATAAACAAGCGCATATAAGCAGGATAAAGTTTCAGCATAGCCAGTTTATACAAGATTTAATTGGGATGACCCGATTATAATCCTCGCAGCTGATTTCTTTGAACTTTACCGATAGGAGGCAGATCATGGATATTATTGAATTTAAGTCACGCTTTATAGAACTACTGGACAAGGTTGCAAAAGGCGTTATTTACGAACACCGCCTTTTTGAACTTCCATCCGAACAAAAGCCGTGGGTCGATACCGGCCTTGATGTTGAAGCCGGCGATAACTTTAGCTCTTTCGCAGCCGGGCAGTCCCAATTTAAAGATCTGCCCATCACGCTGGAACCCAACTTTCAGCTTTGGTTTCGTATCGGCCGGGACGGCGAGATATTCCGCGGTACCCGCGATAGTCATAGTTTTACCGTAGAGCAACCGGGACGGCTTTATCTGGCCAGCTACTTTCCGGGGGAATGGGCTGACAAAACAGGCAAGCTGGTAACGCCGGATGAAGCTTACGATATGGTTACCGGCAATTTGGCCGTGCTGCTGATTCGCTGGCAGGGCAATACGCTGGATGGTTTAAAAACGCTTGCCGAGAACGGCGACGTGGACAACCTGATAGCAACGGAAATCGACCGTCTGGTTTCGCCTGTTATTTCACCGGAAGGCTGGGATTATCTGTGGTTCATAGGGCCTGCGGAAATTTATCAATCCTGCAAAGCACCACCGGCAAAAGAATCCGCAATATGTTGTCATACGCACAATGACACAGGCTTATTGCAAAAGCCGGTTTCCCTGCCCTTTAAACCGGATACCCGCTTGCGTTGGTCATGGAAAATGGATGTTTTACCCTCATCTGTTCGTGAAGATACCCTCCCCACCCACGACTATTTAAGCATCGCGGTCGAATTCGATAACGGTCAGGATATTACCTATTACTGGAGCGCCGAATTGCCTCCTGAAACATCCTATCGCTGCCCTATCCCGACCTGGACTCACCGCGAAACTCATGTCGTGATCCGTTCCGGCTCGCAAGGCTTGGGCGAATGGTTTAATGAAGACCGCGATGTTTATCAGGACTATATTGATGCGATAGGCGGAGCAATACCCGGTAACATCGTCAAAGTCTGGCTGATTGCAGTCAGTCTGTTCCAGCATAAAGAAGGCGTCTGTCAATACGCAGACATCAGCTTCCTCAGTGATGGTCGTGTGGTCACTGTGAAATAATTTTATTCGGGGCGAATAGCATGAAATTCGCTGGCTTAATGCTTGGGATTTATCTGGCATTTAGTCATCCGGTTAATGCTGCGCCCACGCTTACAACGTTTGATTTTAGGTTGTCGCTACCAGCAGTTCTTCTGAATTATTTGGCGGACGAAGGCCGTCTGTCCTGCCTGCGAAGTAGCGTTGGGCAAGCGCAGCTGCCGATACGTGCCGGACCTCTCTAAAACCGGCTTCACGGGCCAGGGTCAGCATCTCTGTCGGCGTGAAGAAGCTGATGAAGGGCGTGCCGTTTGCTCGCGCCCCCGCTACCGCTCGCTCCATCCCGGGACGAACCTCGGGATCCGCCAGTTCGATCGGAAGCAAGAATGACATGGCGAGTGTGGAGCCCGGAGCGAGTGCCGCAACCTTGCGCAGCGTCGCCGCGATCGCGTCCTTGGTCAGGTACATGCTGACACCGGTGGACGCCACGACCGCCGGCCGCCCCGAATCGAAGCCCGACGCTGCCAGCCGCTCCCACCACGCGTCGCCTGCCTCGAAATCGACTGGCACGAGCCGCAGGAACGACGGGATGCCGAGGCCGAGATCGACAAGGCGCTGGCGCTTCCACGCCTGAGGGCCGGGCTGATCGATCTCGAATACGAGCAGACGGGAGGCAAGCTCCGGCCGACGCTGGGCGAAGGTGTCCAGGCCCGCTCCAAGGATGACGTACTGCCCGACGCCACGGGCAGCTTGCTCCTCGACCAGATCTTCGATGAAGCGGGCGCGGGCCACAATGGAGGCGCGGAAGGGCTGCGTGAACGGGCTCATGTCCGGACGGCTGCGCCATCCGTCATCCGGAGCCGCCAGCTTCAAACCGACTACGTCTTCGAACACGTGCGGCGGCGAATCGACTTCCACATGCAGCGCCCGCCACAAAGCGACCCGCACCGCCGTGTTGTCCGGCGCCGCCAGTTGCTTATCATTCATGACGTTCTCTCTTTTGGTTTTCGGTTGTTATCGGTCTAACGTAATATATACGACATCGATTGTCGTATATATTATTGCGTTCCCACGCCGGAGAGACTGTGAAAGTTTCATTTTAGAATAAAAGCAAAAGCATTCACCACGAAGGCACGAAGGACACGAAGTTTTCATACATTGAGTTTAAATAATTATTTTTTCTTCGTGATCTTCGTGCCTTCGTGGTGAATAGTTTTTAAACTAATTTTGATAATACTTTCACAGTCTACGGAGTGTGGGAACGATAAAAAACTTGATATATCGGGCATAAAAAGCATGTCCAATCTACTGCACTGCAGAACTATTATTTAGGTTGCTCAATTATTATTTCAAACGCTTATTGCAATGTGTCGAGATGGATTTGCACGGTTTCCCAGACCATCACAACATCAACGCCCAAATACTGATGCGCTAAAACATTACGCATACCGGTTATTTCTCGCCAAGGCATATTAGGTTGTTCCACCGACAAAGTTTCAATGCCGAAGTCTTTAAGCACTTGACCGATAATTTCCAGATTGCGAATCACTGCATCCTGAGTTTTTCTATCAGCCAAAAACCCGGTTAAATCGTAACCTTCGATATAAGACTGAATCAAATCAATGCTCTCCAGCGCTACAGCAATGAAGACGAACCGATCTTTCATAGCGGAACGGCTTCTTGCAAAATTCGTTGCCGTAAATACTTGTTTAATGCACGTTCGCTGACTATATCGACCTTGCGGCCCAGCGCGGTCGATAACGCATCAATCAGGCCGACCTGATCCAATAGCGTTGTGCCGGGCAAAAAATCGACCAATAAATCTATATCGCTGTCTTCTTGTTCTTCACCACGGACAACGGAACCAAACATGCGGATATTGACTGCGTGATAATGTCTGGCAATATCCAGAATACAGGCTTTTTGCTGTTGTATGGTTTTATATAATTCAGTCACGTTAAGCTCCTTTATGTCCGATTATACATAGATTCGTAGGGCGGATTCGCATAGCAAACCGCCAATCAACACACAATACTAATGACAGCCTATCGCAACTGCGGTGGATTGCCTAAAGGCGAATCCACCCTACAAAAATGATCCGCCTTACAGTGTTGCTCTATGTTCATTATATTTCACATGGAAATGAGGCGGATTGTGTTCATCAAAATACATAAAAATGATAATCCCAAGAAAACGGCTTATTTCCGACATGATAATTCTCCTCACCGCCGGACGGGCATGTTGCCCCGTCTGAAATGTTTTTGCATTAGCTATATGTAATCGCTTAATTCTGGCATTGTAGAAACGTTAGTGACGGGGTTGTAAACCCCGTCCCGCTTGAGGTGACAATGACCCAACCCGAAAATCTACCGCCATATTTAAACGTCGTAATGTTGGGCATAAAAAGGATGCTCAACCTCCCCCCTCAGACCTCTTAAAAACGTCAGGTCAAATTAATTTTATAGGAAACCCAATATCTTCTCTTAATTGCTTGTCTTTTCTATCAGCAGCAAATGACTCTTTATTGATTTTGAACAAATTATTCAATATTGATTTTGCTTTGCTATTATTTGAATCCCAATCATTGAAAACCTGTATTGTTTCACCAACGGATATTGAATAATTCGTTCGAATCTGTCCATTCTCAAGCCTACAAATAAACGCTGCTTCTATTTTCAATTTATTTTTCGCTGAAAGCTTCAAACAAACATTTTCTCCTCCCTTGTTTGCAACAGAAGGATAAACCCAGCCATCATAGTTAAAGTCACAAATATCACTGGCAATTACGCTACTAACCTTATATGCCAAGTTCCGATCACTCAAAAAGTTGCGATCAATAAAATCTTTGATTAATTGCAACTTTATTAACGAGTCTTTAGATAGACCTTCAGTAATTAAACCGCCAAAACCCAAGCCAAAAACATTAATGACATCAATCGAAACATAACAGATTAACAGAAACGGCTCCCCCTCTAAAACACCAACCTCTTCAATAGGTGTTGATGGCTCTTCGGGAGTTAAATAGAGCAACCTTTCTTTAGGTTTATTTAATCGTCCATAGCCAACCGCATGCTCTGGCGGCTCCCAAAAGTCTTGATATTTGAGTTTAATAGAGCTGGGACTAAGCCTTCTAACTCTGTAAAAAATTACTCCCTTTTGATATTCCCGTCCTTCACTTTGAAAGAAAGAAACCTTTGAGCCTTTATTATCGAATAAGATCGCATCTTTAATTTTTGCAGGTAACTCTTCATCACTAAAGGTTGATAACTTAGCCTCAAACTCAATAAATTTCTTTTTAAGATCGTCAATATCAACAATTGAAAGCATCTCATCTATATATTTAATCATCAGACGTTCTCTAATCATAAAATAGCTGGCTTTGCGTTATGTGTTTTTAACACAAAAAATTGTAAAAACTGAGTTATGACACAGATACCACAATACAGAAAAAACAGTACCGCAATGGGGCAATACCGTACAAACAAATATTCCTACAGCGTTCAAAAAATCACTCTCCCAACAACCCCAAATATTCCTCTTCACTAATAACCCGCACACCCTTTTCCGTAGCAGCAGCAATTTTTGCCGCCCCCACATCTGACCCAGTAACCAAAAAATCGGTCTTCCCTGTAACCGAGCTAGCCACTTTTGCGCCCAGACGCTTGGCTTCCTTGCTCATGTCGTCACGCTTGCCGTGAACCATCGTACCGGTGAAGACGAGGGTTTTACCGGAAATTGGGCTGACGGCTTGTTGTTGCTCGGCGATCAACGGCGTTGGGATTAAATTAAAACCCAGCTGGTAGATTTGCATAAAATCGGCTTTGATTTTTGCCAAAGACTCAACCACGGCGGCGCTGGTTTTATCAGCGAAGCCTTCGATATTCATCACGTCTTCAACGCTCAGGTTGAAAACATCCAGCAGATGATGATGTTGCAGCAGGCGTTCGCAATTACCCAGGCCCATACGATGAATGCCGAAAGCGCCCAGAAAGCGCCAATCTTCGATGGCTTCGGTTCTGCTGCGGTGCAATTGGTCCAGCAGGTTTTGCGCGGTCTTGTCGCCAAAGCCCATGTCCTGTAATTGCTTCATGTCCAATTGATAAACGGCATAAACCGAGTTGATACCGAAAGCGTGAAGTTTTTCCACGGTTTTTTGCCCGAAGCCGTCGACGTTCGCCAAGGTTCTGAAAAAATGCTCGATGGTGTTTTCGATTTGCGCCGGGCATTTCGTGGTGTTCAGGCAATAAAGATAATCGCTGTCCCAAACCAGATCGCCGCCGCAGCTGGGACAATGATCGGGAATTTGCGGTTCTTTAGGAATAATGACCCGCTCGATTTTGGGTATCACCAAACCTGAGCGCGTTAATTCAATCAACGTACCTTCACCGATGCCCAGTTCCCTGACCATGCCGTAATGATGCGCGGTCGCCCTGGAAATCATCGCACCGCTGAGTTTGGTCGGCGTCAGCTCGGCAACCGGATTAACCCGGCCGGAACGGGAGGTTTGCGGAATCACGCTCAGCACGATCACTTCGGCGGTTTCCACATTGTTTTTATAAGCAATCTGCCAGCGGTGATGATGCCGCGTTGCGCCCAGATGTTTTTTTATCTGCTCATTGCCGACCAGCTCGAAAACCACGCCGTCGACATCGTAATCGACCAAGGCATAGACGCTTTTGACGACATGGTCGAAATCGGCCAGCAGCTCAGCCGCAGTGCCTTGCCAGGCGGGCAACTGGGAGAACGGAAAAAACACGGCGGCATGATTCTGTATGGCTTCCAGCGCATGTTGTTCCAGCTCTTTTTCTTTAATGATGCTGGCCTGAAAATTCCGAGAATTTTCAAAATAGTCGGCCAGATAGGTATTGAAGTAAGTTTGGCTGACCACGACTTCACCGGCGCCCTGCCCTCGTTCGCCGTTGCCGCCGACGATCAGGCCACGCTCGAAAACCCGGCTAATATCGGTGCCTTTACGGCCGTCGCCGCGCGTGTACAGTATTTTTCCGTCATCGTAAGCCGCATAGCCGTCCAGCTTCGGCGTGGCTCTGATCATCAACGTGGAAAAATCCACATCAAGGTCTTTGGCGGCTTTTTCCAGCCGGGCCAGCCATTTTTCAATGCCGCTTCGGGTATAGGATTTTTCCGTTGACAACATCGGTTCCGGCAACGCGACAGTCTTGCCGACAGCGATGACTTCCGGTTCGACGGTTTCTAAATACGGGTGATGAGGATGGCGTTTTTGCAGTTCCGCGAGAAACACAAAGTCATAATCCGCATCAGAGATAAGCGGTTCACCGCCGCGATACAGGGCGTTACATATTTGCAAAAACTCAAGCAGACGGTCATCGTTCAGTTGCTTAGGATCGGCCTGCGTTGCGATTTGAGCGATAAGCTCAGGGGATAAATGGGTCGGTTCAAGATCGGCTTGTTTAAGAAGCTCTAACTGGGTATCGCTAAGGGATGGCATTTGAATAATATGAACAGGTGGATGCAAATAGATAAATTCGTAGGGTATGCTGCGCATACCCCACAAGGCTGTCTTCCATATAATCTAGGAGTGCAAGCTTTGCTTGCCCACCGGCAATGCATCTGATGATTTGCAGGCGAAGCCTGCACTCCATCCTTAAGTTGATGTATAGAAAGCTACCCTATAACCCTAAAAATTCACAAACTATGCCGAATAGCTTGAACGGTCGCTTCAGTTAACGGTTGCCTTCTATGGTCTAGAATCACGCCATCCAGTTTTTCGGCCAGCAAGCTGATCGTTTCTATGTAGTCGTCAAAAACGGCCGGTGCATCATCCAATGCTTCGGGCTGCATAAAAAACACGATGCCGGGGCAGTAAAACTTGTCCAAATCCTTATCAGGAAAAGTGCCCGGCTCTACAATACAGGCAACGCCGAAATCGACCAGCCGGTTAGAGTCCAGGCGTTCGAATATTTTTAAACTGCCGTATTCTAGCCCGACCATTTCAAAAGCTTCGACCAAATCAACGCCGTTAAAATCTTCGTCTGCCTTGGTAATAATACTGAACTGGATAATCGCCGGCGCGGCGGCACGTGGCGGCGGCTCTACGTCGTCGTCCGCTTCATAGTAGTCCTCTTCATCGTCTTCGTCATAATAACGATCCGACTTGTCATGAGCATGATGAGCACCGGCATTACTTTTAGCCGCCCCCAGCGGAGCAATATCAAAATCGTCAAGAGTATCATCCGCCGTTAACGATTGATCGTCAGCGTCATCATAAAACTCCAACTCTTCCTGAGCTTTCTTATCTTTTATATATGCCCAAATCAGCATGCCGATAACTACAACCATACCGGTTGCAATAATTACAATTCTTAAAATTTCTTTATCCATTAGATTTCCGCCAGACTCACTGCTTCTTCAATATCAACTGCGACCATCCGGGACACGCCCGGCTCTTTCATAGTAACACCTGCCAGCTGTTTTGCAATTTCCATAGTGACTTTGTTATGGGAAATATACAGAAACTGTACCGATGCCGACATTTCTTCTACCATCTTTGAAAACCGTCCAACATTAGCATCATCCAAGGGTGCATCGACTTCATCCAACAAACAAAAAGGCGCCGGATTGAGCTCGAAAATCGAGAACACCAAGGCGACCGCTGTTAACGCTTTCTCTCCACCCGATAACAAATGAATGGAGCTGTTTTTCTTACCGGGCGGTCTGGCAATAATATTTACGCCCGATTCCAGCTCATCCTGCTCGGTCAATTCCAGATAAGCATGACCGCCGCCGAATAACTTGGGAAATTTTTCCTGCAAGCCGGCGTTTATTTTATCGAATGTTTCTTTAAAGCGCAGCCGACTTTCTTTATCGATCTTGCTGATCGCCTGATCCAGGGTCTGCAATGCCTCGACTAAATCGGCATGTTGTTCGTTAAGAAAACTCATCCGCTCGGATTGCGCCTTGTATTCTTCTATAGCTGTCAGATTAATGGTACCTAATCTTTCGATTTGAGCCAATAAGTCGTCGACCGTTCTTTTCCAACTGTTTTCTTCGGCCTGTTCCGGCAATTTTTGCAGCACCTGTTCAACATCCGCATCGATTTCTTTAAGCTGTTCGTTGACGGTTTGCTGACGTACCTTGCTTTCCTGCAACTCAAAACGGATCGTGTCCAACGCTTCTTTTTGCTTTTCCAAGGCCCGTTGCGTCTTGATATGTTGTTCGGATAAACGGGTTATTTCGGCTTCAAGGTCGTCTTGAAGCTGGCGTTGTTTTTTCAAGCGCGTCTCCAATTGTTCCTTATCGATAATCATCTGGTCCAGCTGCTTTTTTTCCTCGTCCATCGGCGTCAGCGTTTGGTGCAGATTAAGCTCCAGCTCGGCGATGCGTTCAACCGACTGCTGATGTTGCAGCCGCAAACGCTCCAGCTGTTTGCCGGTTAAAGCTTCGGAAGAACGCAGCGATTCAATTTGTGCTTTGATGCTGTAAACCTGCTGTCGGGCTTCATTGACAGACTGATCGATGCGCTGTTGTTCGGATTGCAATGCCTGATTCGATGCTTCCAGACTCTGCTTTTTTTGCTCCTGCTCAACCATGACCTGCTCGGCCTGCTCCTGCAACATCTGGGATTCGGCAAGCGTCTCCGCATTTTCCGCGACCTCGCGGCTAATATCGTCAATATCGTTACAAACCTGCTCCAGACGGCGCTGTTGGTGTTCCAGCCGGGCGGAGTGCGCACTGAACTCTGCGCTTTTTACCGACAATTCACTGCCAAGACTATTATCTTGTTGTTGAATCGATTCGCGCGTGACTTCCGCATCTTTCAAACCGGTTTCAACGTTTTCCAGTTGGTCCTCAAAAGCTTCAATTTCGATATGCAGCTCTTCCTGGCGCTGTTTTAGCAGGCGTAACTCTTTTTCGCGCTGCAACACACCGGTTTTGCTGTCTTTGGCGCGTATGATTTTTATCCAGCCGGAACCGAACCAAGTGCCGTCCGGAGTGATGACCGATTCGTGCGCTTTGAGTTGAGCGGATAACGTTCTTGCCATTTCGGCATCATCAACGCAATAAACGCCGGCCAGCAAATTGCTCAAATCCCACGGCGCCTTTACTTTATCCAGTAATTTTGTAGGGGCGACTTCATTCGCCCATTCCGCCTGCTGGGCGACTGAAGTCGCCCCTACAAACCGGGTCTCAACCAACATCAACGATTCATCCGTCAAACGCTGCAAGCCTGGAATAACCTGGTCGGCGCTTTCTATACAAATCGCCTCAAGATAACTGCCGAGTACCGTTTCAACCGCCTTATCCCAGCCTGCCTGCACATCCAAAAACTCGGCCAGACGCCGGTTTTCGGCCAAATCCACAGACGACAACCATGCGCTCAGATGCTTGTTATCCTTACCCATCGCATGCTGCTGCAATAATTCCAGCGAGGTGATTTTGCCTTTTACGCTTTGCATTTCCGAGCGGCGCGTATGCAGCGCATCATGATATTGCTTGATCTGTTGCCGCTGTTCGCGAATCTGCCGATGCAGGTCTTCAAGTTGCTGCTGAAGCTCCGAGCGCTGTTCCTCGATGATTTCGATGCCGGCGTCCAGCGATTCAATCTCGCTTTGCAAGTCGCTCGATTCCAGCTCACTGCGCTCGCTTTGCAACTTATCCAGCCGGATTTGCAACTGGCGGTTCTGGTTTTCCAGCTGTACGTTTTTTACCCGCTGCACCTCGGCCTGCTCTTTATAGCTTGAGCTGGTCGTCCGGTACGTTTCCCATTGCTCCTGCCAGGAACTTTTTTGCTGCTGCATTTCCTGTTGATTGTATAAAACGTCTTCCTGTCTTTCTTCGGCAACAATCAACGCTTCTTCCGCTTCAAACAAAGCTTCTTTAATCTCTTCCAACTGCTGCACATCGGCTTCGAGTTCTTTTAACGACTGATCGGCCTGTTGACGCAAACGATTGATTTCGACTGTAGTTTGTTCGCGGCTGCTTTCGCTGTGCTTGATGGTCTGCTCCAGGCCGCTGACCTCGGCGACAATCTGGTAATAATCGCCCTGAGAGCTGTTAGTCTGCTGTTGCTGGGTCTTATGCTCGGCGCGCTTGGCTTCGATGGTGTTATCGATGTCGCGCAGCTCGACAAACAAGCGATTATGCTCGTGAGCCACTTCCTGCAATCTTTCATCCAGCTTTTTCGCGGCCTGATGATAAGTATTCCAGCGCATCGCCAATAGCTCCAGCTTGAATTGGCGTTCCTGCTTTTTAAGCTCGGTATATTTTTCGGCTTTTTCGGCTTGTTTTTGTAGATGCTTGATTTGTTTTTCAACTTCGTCGCGCAAATCGTCAAGCCGCTCAAGGTTCTCGCGGGTATGTTTCATCCGGGTTTCGGTTTCGCTACGGCGTTCCTTATATTTGGATACGCCCGCCGCCTCTTCGATATGAACCCTTAAATCCTCGGGCTTGGCTTCAACCATCCGGGAAATCGTGCCCTGCTCGATGATCGCATAACTTCTGGAACCTAAACCGGTACCTAAAAATATGTCGGTAATGTCTTTACGGCGGCAGCGCGAACCATTCAGCATAAACACCGAGGTACCGTCGCGACTGACTTGGCGCTTAATTGCAATCGTATCGTATTGGGAATATTCGCCGCCGAGCTTGCTGTCGGTATTATTAAAAACCAGCTCGACCGAAGCCGTACTGACCGGTTTACGCCCCGACGAACCGTTAAAAATCACATCGGCCATACTACCGCCGCGCAAATGCTTGGCGGAGCTTTCGCCCATCACCCAGCGCACCGCATCAATAATGTTGGATTTACCGCAGCCGTTCGGCCCTACAATGGCGGTCAAATTACCGCTAATCGGTATGACCGTTGGATCAACAAAGGATTTAAAACCTGAAAGCTTGATTTTTTCCAGTTTCATAGTACTGGTATGAATATCTCAACAGTTGCATTAAAATGACCGGCTATTATTAACGATAATTAGCCTAGTATCGAATTTTTTATACATCTCATTCATATATAAGCAAAAAATGACAACACAACCAAGCAAAGATCTGGAAACTTTTGACAACCCGCAACCGGGCCGCGATTACACCATCCGCATTGATATACCTGAGTTTACTTGCCTGTGCCCAAAAACAGGCCAACCGGATTTCGCCACCATCCAGATCGAATACGTACCGGGCGCATCATGCGTAGAACTCAAAGCGCTTAAGCTGTATATGTGGGCATTCAGGGATCAAGGCGCATTCCATGAAGCCGTCACCAATGAAATCCTTGATGACATCGTTAAAGCCATAGCGCCTAATTTCATGCGTATCCGCGCCGAGTTCAATGTGCGCGGCGGCATCTACACCACCGTCGTCGTGGAACACAGAAACCCCGATTGGCAAGCACCGGAATTGGTAACCTTGCCGTAAGGCATCATGGCTAAGACCTATTACACCTCGGACATTGCCGTCGCATTAAAATACGACGGCAAAAACGCGCCCAAGGTTACCGCCAAAGGATCAGGTCTTACCGCAGAACAAATCTTAGCAATAGCCGAACATCACGGAATACCGCTGCAAACCGAGCCGGAACTGGCAAGAATCCTGGCCCAGATTCCGTTAGGCGATGAAATCCCCAATGAACTCTATGTTGCCGTCGCGGAAATTATCGCTTTTGCGTATTTTTTAAGCGGCAAGACACCCGACAATTACAAACCATGAACTTTAAAGAAGCCCTGACCACCCTGCCTCAATACGTATTGCCTCATCACGCCTTGTCCAGCATGATGAGCAAACTGACCCACTGCGAAAACAAAGCCTTTAAAAACCTGTTCATCAATCAGATCATCAAGCATTACGGCGTCAACATGGATGAAGCGCTGGAGCAGGACATCAATGCCTACAAGAGCTTTAACCACTTTTTCACTCGCGAACTAAAACCCGGCGTTAGACAGTTCAGCAGCCAAACAAATGCGATCGTCTGCCCTGCCGACGGCGCAGTCAGCCAAGCCGGAGATATTACCGACGGTCAAATCTTCCAGGCCAAAGGCAAAAGCTTTACCGCAACCGATTTGCTGGGCGGCGATGCAGCCCGCGCCGAACCGTTTAACAACGGCATATTCACCACCATCTACCTGTCGCCCAAAGACTATCACCGCCTGCACATGCCGCTAACAGGCACCTTGCGGGAAATGGTGCATATCCCCGGCCGTTTGTTCAGCGTCAACGCGGCTACCACCAATTCCTTGCCCGGATTATTCGCCAGAAACGAGCGCGTCGCAGCGATATTCGACACCGAAATAGGCCCGATGGCTTTGGTGCTGGTCGGCGCAATCTTCGTGTCCAGCGTGGAAACCGTCTGGCATGGCGTGGTTACGCCGCCGAGCGTTACCACAGTGCAAAATTGGCAATATGGCGATGATGCACCTACGTTGAAAATCGGTGAAGAAATGGGACGGTTTAATATGGGCTCTACGATTATTGTTTTGTTCGGCAAGGATAAGGCGGAGTGGGATGCCGAGTTTAAAGCGGAAAAGACGGTTAAGTTGGGGGAGTTGATTGGGAAGGTTGTTGCCCCCCCGTTTGACTAACCAAGTTTTTGTACATACAATAACCATGAACATCATTTTTGACATCACTAAAAATTCCAGCAATATTCACAAACATGGTTTTTCTTTGGCTGATGCCGCCTTGATTGAATGGAATAGCGCAGTTACTTGGCTGGATGTCAGGCATGATTATCAGGAACCGCGTATGATCGGATTAGGTTACATCAAAGAACGACTATTTTGCGTGGTGTTTGTTGATCATGCTGATGAGCGCCGTATTATCAGTTTAAGAAAAGCCAACCAACGAGAGGTTAAACGTTATGCCAACACTTAAGCCCGGCACACTTATCCCCACCGACGAAGAAGATGCTGACATTACCGCCGCAGCTTTGTCTGATCCTGACGCCTTGCCTTTAACCGAAGCGGAATGGAAAGACGTTAAACCACTATTGCGCGTGGGTGGCAGACCTAAAGCCGAAGTCACTAAAGAACGTATTACTATTCGACTATCGCCTGATGTGCTGGCCGTTTTTAAAGCAACCGGCAAAGGCTGGCAATCGCGTATTGATGCTGCTTTAAAAGAGTGGGTGCAAGAGCATCACTGCCATTAGCGTTGATGTCGGGCATAAAATATACCTGACCAAATAGACTTATTCCCGCCTAGCTAAGCCAAGAAATTTTTAAGTCATGTAGGCCGGAATAAACCAGTTCGAGCGGTAGTGAGAAATGATGTTCCCGGCAAACACTTCCCAAACTGCCGCAGAAAGCGTAGCTCAAGATGAAACATTACAGATCAGAATATCCGAACCATGTGCACCAGCTCACAGTGAGCGTATCGAAACATTTTTACGCTACAAAGGATGGCAAAATAAAATACCAACACAAGCCAATGGAAGTTCGTTTGGATAATGTTCACGCAAGCAATAGAACTCACCTTGTTCACTACATTGTCAGAGATCATTGTTCTGGCTTATTTTTTGCGGATATTTCTCCATCGAATAAAATGCCTTCGCTTGAAAAATTTTTGATGAGTGCATGGGGTAAAAAAGAAGATTATTCGTTTTGTGGAATTCCTGAGTTAATGATGATTCCAAAAACAGTTGAGACATTCTTTCCTGACATTATTCAATCAATCAACTCTCTCGGCATTAGTCTCGTCAAAGTTACAAGTGGGTTTCAAGGCGGAATCATAAATACTAAAAGTGTTGAAAACTGGCTAAAACTTTCATGTGATAAACCGGTCGAAACTGCTTCTATTGAAGCTCATCATATTTCAATAATTATGGCAAAGGAAAAATCGAGGAACGGAGTTGATGACAAAATATCGCTATGGGAAAAACATGTTAACGACCTTCGCTACCCTCCGGCTGATTGGGGACGCAAGGCCTAACGAATATAGTTATTCCCATAGACCGGAATAAACCAGTTCGTGCGAAAGCGAGAATTGGCGTTTCCGGCAAACACCTCCCAAACTCGCCGGAAACGCCATCTCGCACTACGCGCTTGCTGGTCTTATTCCAGCCTACTCCAATGTTTTGAAGATATTTACTTAACGTTTGTTTGGCAACTCAAGATAATTCTACCAAGCACTGACAATCCACAGCCCCTTTCACAGGAGAATCCGACTATGTCCGAACTAACCAACACTGTCCACCTTCACCGTGTGCTCCGCTCGACGCCCGAGCGTGTCTATCGGGCATTTCTCGATCCCGACGCGAAGGTGAAGTGGCTTCCGCCACATGGATTCACCGGCAAGGTTCATCACATGGACGCAAGAGTTGGGGGCGGCTATCGAATGTCGTTCACCAACTTCAGCACAGGCAAGAGCCATTCTTTCGGTGGCAAATACACCGAGCTCACTCCTCATACACTGATTAAATATACCGACCAGTTTGATGACCCCAATATGCCGGGCGAGATGCAGGTCACAGTCTCGCTAAAAGAGGTCGCTTGCGGAACTGAGCTGACGATAACTCAGCAAGGGATTCCGTCAGCAATACCGGTCGAATTCTGCTACCTTGGCTGGCAGGAATCATTGTCGCTGCTTGCAAATCTAGTCGAGCCGGAAATTCCGGATGGCGCGTAGCTGTTTGCAAGCTTAGTGCCTATCAAGTTCGATTCAATGAAAGCGCAGCAATCTGCTGTCGAGTTACATAACATCCCACTTAAAGGGACGCGCCTATTCTTGGCGGTTTTTAAAGTTTGTAGTTCCGTAGGCCGGAATAAGCTGGTTCAAGCGTCAGCAAGAACAGGCGTTTCCGGTCTACATCACCTTATTTCAACGGCAAGTAAATATCCGTAATCAACTCATGTTCCGCAACTTCCGGAAACAGGTTTACATAGTGAAAAAAGCAGGGAAAATCGCGAAGCTCCTGACCGTTAGTCGGCAACCATTCCCTATACAAGTAACGCACTTTATCATCCATCTCTTCGCGAGAACCTAAATGCCGGATTAACGCGCAACGGCCGCCGGGAATGATCTTGTTTATAACCCGTTGAGAATTAGACGGCACATCTGTTTTGACCGAACCGCAAATATCGAATCTGAACTTTTCGGGTTCTGTCGTCTTGGGGTCATCGTAAGCGACACCATAGCTTTGACTGGTTGTAACCGGGGACAATTTACTTTGCTTCCGCCATTCGATAAAAATGCTTACCGAATCATTAAGTAATTCCGGCGCTCCGCGGTGCTCTAATACAGCAACTTTGGTTTCATCAAAGTCAATAACTTGTATGTTCATGTTTTGTTTCCTCTCAATAGTTGGAAATTGATATTTTTCGTTCCAGGATTTCCATTCAGGTTGCTGTCTGAATTGAGAGGGCGTTTGTCCGAAGATATTTTTAAATGCGCGGGAAAACGATTCTGGATTTTCAAAACCTGCATCCATTGCAATGTCGATAATCCGGTAGTTCTCGTTAAAAACAAGCTGATAGGATGCGCGTTTCAATCGCATCATCAAGATGAATTTAGCAACATTAATACCGGTATATTCAGCAAATTGCCGGTGAAAGTGATACTTGGAAAAATTTGCAACCTGGCTTAGTCTATCAACGGATAAGTCTTCATCGAGGTGCTCGCTGATATAATTGCACACTCTATCGATCTTCTTCGTATATGACTTTGTCGATTCCTCACTCACAGCAGCCGCCCCCTCAATTAGGGTCATATTGTGCCTTTGTTCGATGCCGACAGCCTGACTGAAATTGCTATTTATCAATAAAATCTTGGCTAAGCCAAAGCGAAAAATTTCCGCACGAGCTCATCCCTGCACACGCTTTTCTTTCGGCAGCACGCCAAAATAATAAACCGCGAGAAACGCAAAACCGATACCGAAAAAAACTTTCGAAAAGGGTCTAAAGCTATCGTCGAAAAAGAACTCCCCGATCATCCAAACCGCATTGCCGCATATCCAGCTGCTGACGGCTAAGTTATGAAACAGGTTTGCGGTGTTTTTTCGTCCCAGCCAGGTAATATGAAAAGCCGCCGCAACCGTCGGCACGATCATGAAAATACCTTCCAGTCTCCATTCCATCAGCCAACAGGTATCCTTCAACAGCCATAGCACAATGTGAAAGTTTTCATATTCGCGAAGTTTCGTCTCTATCATTCGGCAAACCTTATTCAACCCAATTTTTTGCTCTTTCCAGAGCTTTAAGCTAATGTCGTCTTAACGATATAACATACTGAAACATTTTAAAATATTCACTGCACCAATGCGTTGAATTGCGAAAAAAAGCAACCCAAGCTACCCGGCTCTGTTATGCTAGACGCAGCTCTTTGGCATGCCCTCCTCCCAAACCGGACTTCGGGGTGCCCCCCGCGAGTGCCTTTTCGGCCTGTATGCCTCTTCTCATGAAGTTTTGTGCCCGTTCGATCAGAACATTTTCCTGATGCACAACCCGTTCCCCTATGAGAAGAAATCACTATGCCCGGTTACCATGTCAAATACCAGACCGCCACCGTTGGCGGTACGGATTACCTGATTCGTTCCCTGTTAAACCTTCAGCAATATTCCGATCCCCAAGGCGAAGCTGAACTCGCCGGTATTTCATCCGCCAGTTGGTCGCTATTCGGTCATATCTGGCCGTCAGCCCGGATTCTTGCAGAAGCCATGCATACCTTTGACCTGACCGGAAAGCGCATCCTTGAAATCGGCGCCGGTCTCGCCTTGGCGAGTTTGGTCATCCATCGCCGAGCCGGGGACATGACCGTCAGCGATTGGCATCCCTTAAGCCAGGCTTTTCTGAAAGAGAATCTTCTGCTGAATAAACTGGGACCGCTGAAATACCAAACAGGAAACTGGGAGAGCGCTAACCCTGAACTGGGCCAGTTCGACCTGATCATCGGCAGCGATGTTCTTTATGAACGACAGCAGCCCGGCCAGCTCGCCGCATTCATCGATCGTCATGCAGCGCCCTCTGCCCAAGTCATTATCGTTGACCCGGATCGCGGCAACCGTGTCGGTTTTTGCCGGGAAATGACCGGACTGGGTTATGACTACACGACCCGGCGCGCCAACAGTTTCATCGAAAACGGCGAGCCGTTTAAGGGACGTTTTCTGACGTTTACCCGATCACTGGAATTGGAATTCTCATAATGACCTTACTCCAGCCACACTCTATAGGTTTTACTGCCGTCGTCGAAAACAAACAGTTGTTGAGGGATAATGCCGTTGGCGCGGATTGAATCACGCAACTGTTTTAGATCGATTTTTCCCGCTTCTTTAATGCGTTCCAAAACGTCTTCGGGAATGAGGTGTTCCAAATCCAGCACCGCTTCGGCAGGCATTTTAACTGCAACACGCTGTTCGCCGTTTTCGCTGACGCGCACGCAAAGCATGGTTGCTTGCTGATCGAAGCTCAACGCATGAACTGACGGTTCATGCTGGATGACGGGCAGTTGATAAGCTAAAGCCTGTTGGATAAGTTCAGGGCCGACCGCTTGTTGCAATAGAATCCACCACGGCAGCTTAACGTCCAGCTGTTGCAATTGCTGGATCAACCCCTGAAAGGCGCGCATCAGTAAAAACAGGTCGGAAGGTCCGGCTGACCGAAACCACCACCGGTAATCGCCGAGCAGGTCGTTAACTGCCTGGCCTAATTGCCACTGCTCGGGATCAAACGCATGATTCAACAGAAAAGGCCGGAATAATATCTGGCATAACGCAGGCAACGAACCGCTGATCGGGAGCAATTTTTTACTGTCGAAACCCAGCGCCGCAAAACAGTCCAGCGGTTTGGTAGGGTTCCGTTCGCGACAACCGACAATCAACTTGAGTAGCGCCAGCCTGCGTTGTTCGGCAATGGTAATAGTGCAACCGTAGTCGAGCAATGTAACTTGCGGCTGGGCGCTTTCATTACGGCTATAAAAAATATTGCCGGGATGCGGGTCGCCATGCACTTCGCCCGCAACGAACAAACTTTTAAACAGCGTCATCATCAACGTTTGACCGATAGCTCGCCGATCCTGTTCCGGCCAGCTGCCGATCTTGTCGATCAACACGCCCTCTGCCCTGCTTTGCACCAAAACGCGTTCGCGGCATAAATCCATATACACTTTTGGAACTTCCAGCCCTGTAACCTGGACAGTCCGGCCAAAATAATCCTGTCTTTGGGCTTCCGATCGGTAATCAAGCTCGCGCCGCATGTTGTCGCGCAGGCTTTTTTTATACGCATCAAGATCAAAGCCCCAGCGATTAACCGGCCCGACGCCGGGCATTAGGCCGACAAGACGTAATTCGGCATCGACTGCATCGCCAATGTCGGGATAACGAATTTTTACCGCGACCTTGTCGCCGTTTTTAAGTACGGCTGGATGCACTTGTCCGAGGGAGGCGGCCGCGATGGCTTGATCGATAGAGCGGAAAACGTTTTTGACCGGCTGCCCGAGTTCTTCTTCAAGCACGGGAAGCATGGCTTTCAACGGCAACGGCTCTATGCCTTCAACGAGTTCCTGGAAAGGCGTCGCACCATCGGTACCCGCAAATAACTGGCCGACTTTCATAGTGATGCCGCGCGCGTCGGCAAATAGCCCGGCAAGCGCGCGTTTGGCGAGTAAACGTTCGGTCTCGCCTTGGCTACGCTGAAGTTTTTTGGCTGCCAGACCGATGCGGAAAAATTTCAAGGCGCGTTTTACGGTTTTGAGGAGAGTCACGTTAGTTGAGTGTTGTGGTTTCTACAATTGAACAGCTATTGATCTAAAGACTGTTCAACTGTCTAGCAATGCGAGAAAAACCTCTGATTCTTTAGGAAAAGCAGTCTGCAGTAACTGCACCGGCATACTATAGCGCTCAAGCAATTCTTCCAGCTTTGCTTGGTCCTTTACCGAAGTTTCGGCGATAAGTTTAAATTCTGCGGCTGCATTCGCCTGTTTTAGAATAAATCCATAAGTTGAACATTCGCCATAGGACTTTTCATTAATCTGTTCCTCAAACGCCAGTAATAAATAATCCGGCATATCCCACTGCCTGGCCATTTTAATAGACAGCTCCATAGAGTGTTGACTGACAATATTGGAAAAAACGCAGCCTCGCGGGTTGATATCGGGGTTTTTACGCAAGGTATCGACTAATAAGCGAAAGATGATCAACTTACCGACATCGTGCAACAATCCCACAATATAGGCATTAAACGGGTCGGCTGTACCGGAGTGCCTTGATAATGTCTGGCAAGCTTGAGCACAATCCACGGAATGTTTCCAAAGGTATTGACCGTACATTTTGAAATAAATCGGCGGTATATTCATCATGTCTTTGAATAAAACCACATTGATCACCATCCTCAAGGTATTAAAGCCAAGCATCAGCACTGCCCTATCGAGATTCTCGATAGGCTCTTGCCCTACGCGAAACGATGGGCTATTCGCCATACGCAAGACTTCCAAGGTAATGGCGGGATCCTGCTTCAGATGATCCAGTATGCACTCCTGGGTAACGTTTTTATCGGCTAGTTCTTTTATCAACATCATGCCCACTGCCGGCAGGCGCGGAACGGCTGAGTCGGGAATATCGCCCGCCATAAATTGCTCTAATTTTTTGATAATCGAGAGCTCGGCTTCATTGGGAGGCAATTCGTCTTGTATGCTGACCTCTAATAAAAAATCGCTGAAACTATCTCCCAATAGCCGGCAATCTTTATCATTCATGTCTTTTTTAGCCGGCGGTGTGATTTTGGGCTGAGCGGCAATACTGGATAATACTTGAGTTTCAGGTACAGATACGGGCGTTGATGGGGTTTGTTTTGTCTGTGGTTCGGAAGAGAATAATTTTCCAAATAAGCGGTTAGTGAAAGTCAACGTCTTCTCCTTGAATATTGTATATATAGGAATTAATTATTATTTTTAAGTCCCGCGCAGGGCCTGATCCCAACATCTTCTCAAGGCTCTTGCGCAGGCCTATATTACTGATAGCTCGTCCAAAGCGGCATCCGGCTAATAAGCTGCACCCTTGTTATAGAGAGCCTATAAGCCATGCCGATAATGGGGTTGTATTATAGCAAGTTTTGCTCATTCTCAAGCTCCAGAGACTGTGAAAGTATTTTTGAAAATATGACGCATACTATTTTAGTGACTTCTAAGTCATTGTTTTATTGATCGTGGGAGGGGCTTTAGCCCCGACTTTCGGGGCTAAAGCCCCTCCCACATGAATACTTTCACACTCTCTCCAGCGAGGGAATGATGTAATGAAGCATCCGCCAACTCAAAAAAAACATAGTCGATAAGGAATATGAGGGGGAATTCTACTCACTTGTTCATGGCCGGAAACCGCGCTGAGCCGGGACCGATGCCCAAACGTTCCCGCAAAAACCGTCTATCCATCAACTGACGTTCGAATTCGCTTGCTAACCTTAACACCCGCTGCACCAAGGCCACGTTCGTCGCTGCCGTCATCCTTGCCTGATCAAACCACAGGTTGTCTTCCAGACCCACTCGTACGCCATCGGCAAATAGCAGCCCCAGGCCATTCGCCGCCAACTGACAGCGACCGATGCCTGCCACAGACACCACGCAATCTTCCGGCAGGGCTGCGAGGATCGCCGCCAGATGCAATGGATCGGCCTGAGCACCGGCAATGTTGCCCAGCAGCACATTGACATAGAGCGGCGCAGTCAGTAGTCCTTCTTTGAGCAACACCCGTATAAAATTAGCCATGCCAAGATCGAATACCTCCAGTTCCGGGATAATACCTTTTTCCTGCATGCGAGCCGCCAACAGACGGATAGTTTCCGGCTCATTCACGCTGGCAGACTGCACAAAATTATGCGAACTAAGGGTTAAGCTGGCCATATCGGGCCGTGCGTTGCCGTCCAGCTCCAGGATGCGGGAACGTGATTCAAAGTCAATTGACTGACGCCCTGTGGTAGTCACGCATAACAGGGCCTCGCGTCCACCCGGCAATTTACGAATGGCCTCAATCAATCGACCATAGGGCTCAGGATAACCGGTTTGGACACCCTCTACATCGCGTGCATGTAAATGCACCATTTGTATACCCAATTCCAAACAACGAGCTACATCATCGACAATTTCATTATGATTGAGCGGCACATGCGGACTCATGGATCGGGTCGGAATTCCCCCGGTACAGGCTAAGTTGATGATCAAGGGTTGGGCGAGCTTCATTCCGTGCGTAACCATACACCATCACACGCCAGCGTCTGTAGCGCGGCCTCCGATATGGGCCAGTTGTATAAACGTTTGTCCACACGCATTATGGACGTAAGCATAGAACGATCCTCTTCAAGCGTTTCATATTCGGGAAAAAGCACCTGTCGATAAGCTGACGACGGCTTCATTCAGTCGGCCTTGCATTACTCAAGTTGTTATAGGCTTCTGCATAATCCGGTTTTATCTATTGCGCCAATTCCCCAAAAACATAACTCTGATCAACCGCTGTTATGACGCAGCTGATTGTCCGGTTCTCTACCGACATGTCGTTGCTGATCACGCTTCCAACCCGGAGATAATTCGGCGTATAACCGAACACCCGTTGTTTGCCATCGTCCAACGCTTCACTGTAGCCTTCCCATAACACCGGAAATTCATTACCTACATTATCTGTAAAAAACTTCAATTTCATTTCGTCAGCCAGTTCATGCAACTGCCTGCTGCGCTGTTTTTTGATTTCATTGCCCAATTGGTCCGGCAAGCTGGCGGCTTTGGTACCTGCCCGGCTGGAATAGGTAAAGATATGAATATGACCGAAACCGATTTGCTTGATGAAATTAAAGCTCTCCTGCCATTCCTGCTCGGTTTCGCCGGGAAAGCCGACGATAATATCGGTGGTGATATTAAAATGTGGAATCTGTGCGCGTAGTTGTTTGACAATCACCGCGAATTCTTCGGTTTTGCAACGCCTTGCCATACGGCGCAGCACTGTGTCCGAGCCGCTTTGCAGGGGCAGGTGCAAATGAGGCATCAAGCGCGGATTATAGAACAGCTCGAAAAAATCGCCCGGAAGCTCCCAAGGCTCTAACGAGCCCAATCTAAGCCGAGGAATGTCGGTTTCCGCCAAAATGGCTTTAATCAAGTCGGACAGGTTGTTGCCCAAGTCACTGCCGTAGCCGCCCAAATGCACACCAGTCAGGATTACTTCGGTGATGCCTTGCGCGTGCAGGGCATTGATTTCATCGATGACAGCCTGCACGGAACGACTGTTTTCTTCACCGCGTGCGACGGTGACAATACAAAAGGTGCAGCGGTAACGGCAACCGTCCTGCACTTTAACGAAAGCACGTTGCCTGCCGCGAGTAAACAGCGATATTTCCCCCGGCTCGGTGGATAGGGCGGGCATACTGTCCATGTTCAATTCGGTCAGGGTTTTTTCGACCAGCCGGTCTTTATCCTTATTGCTGACGACCAAGTCAACGCCCAGCAAAGACGCAGCTTCATCTTCATTCAAGGTTGCGTAACAGCCGCTGACCACGAGTTTGGCTTGCGGATTATCGCGATGGATGCGCCGTATCAGCTGGCGTGATTTTCTGGCCGCATCCTGGGTTACCGCGCAGGAATTAATGACAATAAGTTGGGCGGCTTCGGCTTGCTTGGTGATTTGATGGCCGGATTTTTGAAAAGCCTGCGCCCAGGTTTCCAGTTCGGCTTCGTTAAGACGGCAACCGAGGGTTTTAAGGTAAACTTTCATTAAGTATTACAGCAAGTTAAATAAAATAAGAGCACGGATAAAAAAGAACACCACGAAGACACGAAGGACACGAAGAAAATATATAAAACTTCGTGTCCTTCGTGTCTTCGTGGTGAAAGCTTTTCAATTATTGCGAATTAGCCAAAGAACCAATAGGCGACAAAAATGGACGCAATAACGCCCGCCAAATCGGCTATTATCCCACATGCGGCGGCATGGCGAATATGTTTGATGCCGACCGAACCGAAGTAAATCGCCAGTACATAAAAGGTGGTTTCGGTGCTGCCCTGCACGATCGCCGATAAGCGTCCGGCAAATGAGTCCGGGCCCAGGGTTTTCATGGTATCGATCATCATCGCCCTGGCTCCGCTACCGCTGAACGGCTTGATCAATGCGGTGGGTAGCGCATCGACAAAACGGTCGTCGAGCATGAAGTAATGCACGGCGGCTCGCGCCAAATCAGCCAATAAATCCAGCGCGCCGCTGGCTCTGAACACGCCGATAGCGACCAGCATCGCGACTAAATAAGGGATGATACCGACCGCGGTTTGAAAACCTTCTTTGGCACCTTCAATGAAAGCGTCGTAGGCGTTAATCTCCTTGTTGATCGCGCCCAGAATAAAAATGATGACCAGCGAAAACAGGATAAAATTACTGATAAGCGCGGATTGTTCAAGCATTTGCTGCTGCGGCAGGCTTGAAAAATAAGCCAGTATGCCGCCCACTACCAGTGTAAAACCGCCCAGATAAGCCATGATAACTTTATCCAGCAGGTTGATTTTTTGTACGAACGCGACAGCAAGCAAGCCTGCCAGCGTCGACATATAAGTGGCTATCAGGATAGGGATGAATACATCGGTCGGATTGGCAGCCCCCAACTGGGCGCGGTAGGTGAAAATCGTCACCGGAAACAATGTAACGCTCGAGGTGTTGATCACCAAAAACAGGATTTGCGCATTGCTGGCGGTTTCCGGGTTCGGGTTAAGGCTTTGCAGTTCCTGCATCGCTTTGATACCCAACGGCGTTGCAGCATTGTCCAGCCCCAGCGCATTGGCGGAGATATTCATCACAATAGCACCTAACGCAGGATGACCTCTAGGCACATCGGGCATTAACCGGCTAAATAGCGGCGTCAAGCCTTGGGTTAATAACTGGATAAAGCCGCTCTTTTCGCCGATACGCATAATGCCCAGCCATAAGGCCAGTACGCCGGTCAGGCCTAAGGCAATTTCGAAAGCCGATTTCGATAACGCGAACATGGCCTCCATGATCTGCGCAAACACCTGATGATCTCCGAAGAAAACCAATTTGAACAGCGCGATGCAAAAGGCGGTAAGAAAAAAGCCGATCCAGATAATGTTTAACACGATAAGCGGATAAGTAAGTGTTGGTAGTAATTAAGGTTTTTTTTAAGAAGGCACGGAGTTTCATATATTCATACAACAATTAAGACGATTAAATAACTACGAAACCATGAACGATTGCCTAAAAGTCGGCAAGAACGAGTTTTTCTGTCAATAAATTATCAGACCAGGGATTCAAGTCCGGCGGATATGATGATTTAAAATCAATACTTCGCTTTTCAATCCATGGGCCAATACATACAGAAAAACCAAAAAATTCATACATGACCTTCCAATACACACAGCAGTCCTCGCAAGACTAAATTCGGATCAACAATGGACCTAATATCAAGCTGTCCGGCGATAAGTTCCGCATCTCCACCGGTTAAAATCAGTTGCGTATTTTCAGCTTGTTTTGCCAGCACATGCTCGATCAAGCCAATGGCCGCCATTAAGGTGCCGCTGTAAATTGCGGCCTCGGTAAAATTGGCCAGACCGACTACATGGTTTGATGTGTTAAATGACAGGGCCTCAGTGCCTTGACCAAGAGACTCTTTCATCAGAGTTAGACCGGGACTGATCAGGCCGCCTTGATGCTTGCCGTCGGCATCGATTAAATCCACGGTAATGGCCGTTCCGCAATCGACTATACAGGCTGAACCCTGATATTTCTGCCAAGCAGCGACTAAAGACAGCCAGCGGTCAACACCCATTTTTTCCGGCTGTTGATAAGCGTTAATCACACCAAATGCCTGAGCTTGGGATTTAACCAGGATAATATCCACATCAAACCAAAGTTCATGCGCTACCGACTGGACAAGTTCGAGCAACCGGTTTGCGCTGACACAGGAAATGGCAATACGCCGGGGGCGATAGATATCTTTCCAGAGCCTGACCAGTTCATCCCGATCAATCCGGCGATTAACCAAAGGCGACCCAGTCATGATTTGACCGGCTGTCGTAACCGCCCACTTTAGCCGGGTATTACCCATATCAATCAACAAATTCATTGCGCTACCGAATTGTTAAAACTGACTTCGCCGGAAGCAAAGGTCTGTACACTGCCATCAGGATGTTCAATCAATAACATACCGTTATCGTCGACGCCTTGCACGATGCCTTCGAATTGTTGCTGACCGATAAACAAGGTCGCAGATTTACCGGCCAGGCAATCATAACCGCGCCATTCATCGAGATAGGCCTTAATGCCAACGCCTTCGTACTCGGCAATAACTGGCAGCAGATGGTTTAACAGGGTGCCTGCCAATTTATTCCTGAACAGTTGGCTTTGTCCGGTGACCTTACTTAAATCGGTCCAGGCTTGGGTAATGCTTTCAGCTTCCGTTTCAGGTAAAAACAAATTTAAGCCCAGGCCGATAACGGCACTGCACGGACCGTCCGTTTCACCCGAGACTTCAACCAAAATACCGCCCAGTTTTTTACCCTGGCTATAAATATCATTAGGCCATTTAAGGCCTACATCATTTATTTGATGCTGCTTTAAAGCCCTGATGACCGCCACGCCGATAGCCAGGCTTAAGCCGGAAATAGAGGCAGGCCCCTGCTGAAAACGCCAGAGTATCGACAGATAAATGTTACTCCCATAAGGCGAAACCCACTGCCTCCCTCGCCTGCCTTTACCGGCTGTTTGGTGTTCCGCAAAACAAACAGAGCCTGAAGGCGCATTATTTTGCGAGCGCTCCACTAAATAACGGTTAGTGGAATCGATTTGGTCGTGAATTTCAAGCGATGAAATTAATGCACCAACTTGATTGTTAACAACTTCATTGATTTTTGACGAGGCCAACAACTCCAGCGGATTATCCAGTCGGTAACCTTTACCGCTGACTGCCGAGTGTTGCAATCCTAACTCGGTCAAACCGTTCAATTGTTTCCAGATCGCTGAACGACTGATACCCAACGCATCGGCCAAATCAGTGCCTGAATGAAACTCCCCGTCAGCCAATAACGTGAGGATTTTTTTTTGCTTATCTGAAATATTCACAGCCGCTCAAGATATATTGCTAACCTGCTTTTTATCCCTAATCTGTTGTAATTGCTCTTTTACCACATATTTAATCAGCATTTCCCGATCATCATCTTTCATCTTAATAAAATTAACGCCAACAAAATAAGGGTAGCGATCATCGTTTGATTCGCTATTTTTACAATAAACAACCCTACCGTAAGTCACGATGACCGTCATACAAGATATCAACAGTATTTTGATTTCCAGATAATCGTTTTCGTTGAGCGCTTCTTCACAATTAAAAGCTATGCCGGTTGCGCTCATATTAACGTTACGGGTGTCATTTTCCTTAACTTGAAGGCCTTGCATCATGATGGCCTGAGCAAGAAGATTGATTTTTGCGTCTATTAACCTTAAGTAATCCGCTACCTCAGGCAGGTTTTTGTCCAGCCTGTGCAATAACAATGTCGATTCCTGCGATATTGTTTCAAGTGCGGTAGACAACGAACAGCTATTTAAAATATTGTCGGAAACATGGTGCGGCTCGTTCACCAATTTTTCATCTATTTTTTTGTAAAAAAGAGTAACTTCGTCATCAATTCGAAAAAAGCCTCTTCGATCTTCAGTTTTCGTCATGTTGTTCTTATCCATAATCTACAACCTCTAAACTTTTATGATTATGACTGGCATCTGGGCTTTTAAGCGATTTTATAGGCTCAGCTCACGCCACCGCAGTTTGTCAAATTATACGTTAAACAGTTTGTTTGTTTTATTTTTTGGCTTAATCATAATAAACCCGAATATCCGAGTCAGCTTCGCAACATCAGCTTATGAATACAGAAAATAGAGCGCCAACAGTAGGTACTTTGGGCGAGGAAAAAGATCAAAACTATTCCAGGGGAGTTGCTAGCTGAAGAAAATCGTTCAGTTCTTCGTAGCAACGGAACTCAGCCATATATTCCGGTTTCAAATTACCGCCTGTCGATGACAGCTATCTGGTGAACGGTAAAAATCCACTCATCTCAATTTGTTTAAATCAAACACCTTGGGCACACAAGTCATTGGGATCGGCCTCCATTGATTTAGCCATGAATCAATGCATATTACCCGAAACCAATCGAGCCTAAACCCTCTGACTTGTTACACACTAACGCGCTCTAAAGGGATTTATTCAAAATAATCCCACGGGTATTCCGGAGTTAAAATCGGTTGAAAACCTGCAGGAACCGGAAAAGGCGCCGAAAGAAATTCATAAACGCCGACCAGTTCGCGGGTTACAGTCATGCCCAAGCCTGTAGCAAGATCGATAGGAAAGCCAATCGCTCCTTTAGCCTTAGTCTCTTTAACGATATTACCCGGTATTTCAAGAAAACCGCAGGTCATCTCTGCCAAACCTCTACCGAATTTCTGCGCCGATGTATGCCCCGTTGCTTTATGCGCATAAGCATTGGAAAACGAAAATAGTATTAAAACTGTAAAAGCCGCCAATATTATTAAGGTACTCCCCATTGTCTAGACCAAAATCTCATGAAATCAAGATAGAAGCCGGTTGATAAAAATGGGTTGTTTCATGCTTCTTATAACGCTTTCCTAAATACACGTCAGCCGTCGTCCGATAGTCCAATGATTGGTGGAACCGTTCATGATTATAGAAATTGAAGAAATCCTTCAACCCTAGCCATGTTTCCTGGACGGTGTGCTTATCCTGCAAGTACACATGCTCATACTTGATCGTACGCCACAGCCGCTCGACAAAAATATTGTCCAGTGCCCGCCCCCGTCCGTCCATACTGATTTTGATGCCTTTGTCTAGCAACGGCTTGGTAAAGCGGGGCGTGGTGAACTGCGAACCCTGGTCGGTGTTGAATATTTCGCATTGCTTGCGTTCGGTTATGCTTCCCACCGCTTCAATACAGAAGTCAGCATCTAAGGTGGTGCTCAATGCCCAGCCAAAGACGTATCGGCTGTACCAGTCAATCACCGCCATCAGGTATACGAAGCCTGATGCCAGTCGGATATAAGTGATGTCAGTGCTCCACACCTGGTCGCAGCGGTCGATAACCAAGCCGCGCAACAAGTAGGGGTAAACCTGGTGTTCCGGGTTTCGCTGGCTGGTATCGGGCTTCTGGTACACAGCCTCCAATCCCATTATCCGCAGCAAACGCCTGACCCGTTTGGGGTTAACGACATGCCCCAAATGACGTAAATGCGCCACCATTTTCAATACGCCATAATAAGGTGTCCGAGTGTATTGCTCGTCCAACAATCGCATTAGAGCGAGGTTTTCTTCGCTTTCACCCGCAGGCGGGTAGTATAGGGACGAACGGTTCGGCCCCAACAGGTTGCATTGTTACCGGACACTGAACTGTGGGTCTTGCGGGCCAACCCACGATTGCCTTGCCGCTAATGGCTGGCCGAGGACTTTTTTTTGAGCCAGTCCCGTTCGGCAATGAGCTGGCCTATCTGGCGGTGCAACTCGTCAATGTCCTGCTGCTGGTTTTCTCGTGCTTTTTCTTTCTTTCCGGTGAACGCTTCTGGAATCATGGCTAACGCCTGCTTTTTCCAGAGATTGATCTGTGTCGCGTGGACACCGTATTCTGTAGTCAGTTCGTTAATCGTTTTTTATTGGCGAATCGCCTCAACGGCCACTTTGGTTTTAAATTCCGTTGTGTGGTTCTTGCGTATATTTGCCATAGTTTAGATTGCCTTTTGGGTAAGGCTTTCTATCTTAACTGCTGGTCTAAAATATGGGGAGTATCATACTCCAAGCAGAGTCAATATTGGAATTCATAGTGCCTTATTTAAATGCCTAGTCAAAAACCTCCGGCAAAGCCGGAGGCTTGAAAATATGAACCGCTCAAAGCGGGTTGATTTTGTGTCACCTAAAGGTGGCGGTGCCTTAAAATAAATCGAGTTGGTCTATTCGCTTGTCCTCTTCTTCCTGATGCCTGATGTAGTTTCGCACGGTTGCTTCATCCCTGCCCACCGTTGAAACAAAATACCCTCTTGCCCAGAAACTCTGGCCTGTGAAGTTTTTTCTTCGGCCCATATAGGTTCGTGCTATGGATATGGCGCTTTTACCTTTTATAAATCCAACAACCTGTGATACTGAGTATTTGGGGAGAATCGACATCAAAAGATGGACATGGTCTGACATCAAATGCCCTTCCACTATCTTGCATTCCTTTTGTGATGCCAAATCTTTCAGCATCGCCCCCAAATATTGCCTCAACTCCTTATAAAGGCTCTTTTTCCGGTATTTTGGAATCCACACTATGTGGTACTTACATTCCCATTTCGTATGATTTAAACTTTCGAGTGAAGTCATCGTTTGTTTCCTTATCTTTAGAACTTTAGGCGGTTCACAGATAAGGAGACTCTCGATGATTCCCGTAATTGTCAAACTTTGTGAGTCCCCCAGCAGAGCTGGGGGTTTACTTATGATTAATTACAGTAAGGGACGCAACCGCTCTGAGAGTTCAAGCGAAACCGCGAAACATTGATAAAAATTGAATGTCAAAACCGCCAACAGGAGGCGCATCAATTTGACTGACTTATTAGGGTGTTTAGTCCCATATTTAATTGGTATAAACTATCTTGAACTCAAGGAGCAAAAGCTATGGGACAAATACTACACGGAACAGCCACGACCACGCACGCTATCCGAGAAAAAATACAAAACGCTGAAGAGAGCATCAGCCAACTAGCCTCTAAGTACCACATCAACCCCAAGACCGTTCACAAATGGAAGCGGCGGGAATCGGT